>Ga0208014_1000146_pt1 | contig 40651 bp, 29 predicted proteins | sample 25_taG_FD_184099 | JGI IMG/M metagenome (GOLD analysis project Ga0208014, IMG submission 184099) | Marine viral communities from Cariaco Basin, Caribbean Sea - 25_WHOI_OMZ (SPAdes) (version 2) | ecosystem: Environmental > Aquatic > Marine > Oceanic | place: Caribbean Sea: Cariaco Basin...
TTAAGCGAGACAACGAGTCAAACAAATGATGAGTTTCATTATCGAACCGCCGTATACGAGACCCGTACGTACGGTGGTGTGAGAGGCGCACCGTGGGCTTATGGCTCACGGCCGTCTACTCGATTGTGTTTTCGTACTTTTTCCGCTTTGCTTGTAGCGATGGCAAAGACATACTCTTTTGCAATTTTTGGCTTTAGCGTTGGCTGGTGCGAATTGCATATGTGTATGGCATTATGCGGTGGCTTTTTGATTAATTTATTTCAATTATTTCTACCAAGCTATCTGTATTGCCAATCTTAATTCTATCTCCAACAGTTTTTCCTTTAATGGAAGTTCCAAGCGGTGTTTTAATATTTATCTTTTGAACTCCATTTTTTATATCTGTTCCTTGAGTTTGATAATCCACTAATTTTATTGTCAAAACTTTTTCTTTGTGCACGTATTTAATTTTAACTGTACTGTTAAGTTCTACTTCTCTTACATCAAATAATGAATTGGGAATATTCTCGAATAAAGATGCGACTGGTGCTTGTTCCAATAATGGGATATCATTTGTCTGTTTTGAACCAACGCTTTTTAAAGTCTGCCATTCTGTTTCGTAGTAATTATTATCCATTGGTTTTCCATTAGCGGTAAAACTTTGATAAATCAAGCGACTGATATCATTTTTAATTTCTAATGGTAAAAACTCAAATTCAATCTTTTCAAAGTCATTATAGATAACTTTATAACCTTGCAAATGCAATTGTTCTCTGCTTGAAATGTTTTCGGTTAGATGTGCCTTAAATTTTTTTCGTCCGTTTTCAGAAAAATAGATTCCAACAATTTTTTCAGATTCTATTACTTTAAGGAAAGACAGGTCTCCGTTTCTATTAATTCCATTCATGTATTCTTTGCCAATTCTCTTAGATAGCAAAACAGAAACATGAACTTTATTTATATGACCTGATGAATAACATTGCATTATGAAACCTGAGCGATGATTGGCTTTTATTGGAATTACAAAGTCTGCTTCTAAGGATTCATTTTCAGTTAAAATATAAGTTCCTGAATTATATAGGTTAAAGTATCTGAGAATTTCGCTTCCATTAGAATGGGAAATTGCTTGTTCAGAAAGTTCTTCAATTATTTTAGGCTCATTTATGATTAGATTGGATGATGAAGGCTCAGAAGTTGTTTTTATAGTTTCTATTGACTCCTTTTCTACTTCATTTTCTGGTGATAAATTTTCATTAGTTGGAACTGACTCTTTCTGTTCTTCTATCTCTGGAATCATTTCCCAAAGGGGTTCAAGTGCTTTTGTTCTATTAGTGTAATATTCATAACCTCTAACTCTAAAGAATTGCCATCCACACCTTTCAAGCACTTTTTGACGCATCATGTCATTTTCATGCTGTTCCGCACCATGCCATTTATCGCCATCGCATTCTATAGCTATTTTGGTGCCATCGGGAAACAAAGCAACCAAATCAATTCTGTATCTTCCTTTAGCTACTTCGTATTGCGGAATAACACTTAATTGTTTGCTTACGATATCATTATAGACATCAACTTCAAACCAACTATCAAAAGGTTCGGGTTGTGTTCCTAATCTTCTTTCAATTGGTGTATTTAAAATTGGCTGATAGGAACTGTAATTCTTAAAGTGGTCTAACAGTTTGTATCTTAAATCAGTTGTGTTGCTTAAATCATCTAATTGAACCGAATGAAATAGCCAAATTTGTTCTTTAGCTCTACTTATGGCTACATTAAAACGTCTTTCATCTTCGGGCTTAACAAGTGCCGACCTGTTATGATTGTGAGCAGTTACCAAACTCAGAAAAATAATATCTCTTTCATCTCCTTGGAAGGAAGCCGAATTACCACAAACAATTTTTCGCTTATGAAATTCCTTTTCGCCTATCTTCTTTAAAAGTAAGTTTTCAATCAAGTTAGATTGTTGACTTCCTTGCAGAGTGATAACTCCAAATGTTTTACCGACATATCTACTGTCATCGATTAACCTACCAATCGTCTCAGCAATTTCATTTGCTTCTGGTTCGTTGATTATTGCTGAGTATCTACCTTCGGTGTATCCATTTTGACAAAAAACAGTAACCAATGGCTCAAGTCGTTTTTCAGAATATTGTTTTAGTGGATAAAGTCCTTTTCCGTCAGGTGCATAAAAGTGTCTGTTAGAAAATTCGATTATCTCAGGCATACATCTGAAATGTTCTCTTAGGACAGTTACTCCGTCACAAAAGAATTTTGCGTGGTCAAAAAAACTGAATTCTGTACCATAATAGTCTGAAAATGGAATTCCCTTTAAATGACGCTTGATATGAGGTGTCATTGTATTGGCATTTACACCGACATATTCAGGTGAAGTTTGTTTATCGTCTCCAACGATTATAATATTCTTAGAAATATATAATAAGAAAATAGCATCAGGACCTAATTGACTTGCTTCGTCAATAATCACATAATCGTACATTTCCTGTTCGGGTTGAATCGTTTCAGCAACTTTATAAAGAGGCATAATCCAACAAGGAACTGAATCTTTGCAATGTTGCATTTCCTGTTGGGCTATTTTTCGGAATTTCATTGCCCGTTTTCCTTTTCCTGTCTTACCGATTTTTTTAACTGCCATTACCCAAGCATCCAAATGCTGGCGTAAAGACCTATTTTGCTGTAAACCTTCAACGACTTTATACCAAGCCTTTTTAGATGCAAGCTTTGCAATTAGTTTGCGTTCTTTTTTCTCTAATTCATTAAGATTCCTGATAAGTTGGTTCTCGTAATTAATATCCATCAACTTACCGAGTTGATTTTCTGCATGTCGAAAAAATATCGCAGGTATCAATTTTGGTAAATCCTGTATTGAAAAAGAATCATTCTCTACAGATGCCACAATTGATGGTATTTGATTGGTTATTTTGGACTTTAGATTGAGAAAATTTTGAAACTTTGACTTGGCAAGTTTCAATTTTTCAATTTTAGAAATCGCATCAATATATGACTGAGAATCAACTCTATTAAAGGAATCATAGATAGTATCTTTAACAGGATGGAAATTTTCTTGCTTCAAATAAATGACAGATTTATCTATCAATTCCTGAATGGAATTTATTTGGTTTGACAATTGAATGAATTCAGATTGTCTTATTTTGAGTTCTAAATCTGATTTATCGTATAGTTTAATATTAAGATTTGATTCTTGCTCAATTTGATTTTTGTGAAATTCAATTTTATCTATCAGATTATTGAGTTTTAATACTTCCGAATGAATATTTTTAAAGAATGTGAGTTTGTTTGAGATTGAATTTACTTCTGGAACTTTCTTGTTCCATATTTCCGCCAACTCATTAAAATCCTGCTGAAAGGTAATATCACGAAGTACAATATCAAATTCTTCTATGGTATCACAAGCACTTCCATTAACTCTAACCGCTTCAATGAAATAAAGACGTTCTTTAATCTCTTTTGAGAAAAACGATTTTTTTAGTGTGAAAGAAAAACCTGATAATGGATTTCCATCCTTTAAATGAGCGACAAGTGTTTGAGCATCTTTTTTTAACTGCTTTAAACTTTTATCAGTTGGGTATGAAATTTCAACGTCCTTATCAATTTTATGAATCTCATGCTTTTCGAATCTTGAAATAACTGATTCAGATTGCACTATTTTTTGATTCCATATTTTTGAGTTTCCATCAATTACTAATTTGGTAAAATCAATTTGAATGTTATCGACCGAATTGTATAATCCCTTTAGCTCTTTTAAGTGTTGTATAAGTTCATCAAAATCTTGGCATTTAATTTTTTCGAAACTTTTATCAATTTCGAATTCTTTTTTTAATCTCTGTGTTAGCTTGCTGTATTCTTGTATTTGTTCAATTGATGGAATCCGTTGTAATTCTGGAATTAAATAATCAAATTCATTTATATCTGCTTTTTTGTACTCTTGATGAGATTGGATGAGATTTTCTAAATCATTACCTATTTCGGTATTCTCAATATCATAAAAATTGTCTTCATACCATTCAAAATTTGCCGTATCTCGTTCTAAGTTTTCAGCAATTTCTGTTAAAGTACCTTTGTAATCCTTATTAATTTCTTGTTTGCGTGTAGCCTTTTCTTTAATGTTGAGAAGATTGTTCTTATTTTCTGCTATTGACTCTCTAACTGTCTTTAAATTCTCTTGAAACTTTTCAATGTCATTTTGATAATCCGAAAGGTTTGCTCTTGAAAGTTCGTCATTTATTGCATTAACGCTGGACTGTAAGTCGTGAACAGAAGAAGAATCTCCACTTAGTAAATTGACTGCCAAATCTTGAAATTCGGGTGGCAATTTATCTTTTAACACTTCCAAAGCTCGTTTTGTGTAAGCTGTAATCAGTACCTTTTTACCGTTTGCGAGTAAATGACAAATAAGATTAGCAATTGTGTGAGATTTTCCCGTTCCTGGTGGGCCTTGAACAAGCACTTTATTGTTTCTTTTTGCTTTTTCAATTATCTCGATTTGTTCGTCATTGTATTCTTTTGGAAAAAATATTGGCTCGACTTGTGAAGAACTATTTGAACTCCCGCCATTTTCAAAGTCGCTGTTAGATTCCGGATGAATCCCAATAAGGTCATTAATTGTAGGGATTTCAATATCAGTTTCTCCACCTTCAATGTTTTCTAAAATCTTATCATACAAAGCTGTAAAACTTTTTGTATTCCTTTTTCTTAGCAAAAGAGCAGGGGAAAATGAAATGACAGGTTTTAGATTTGTTGTTTTCGGTTTTTCAAGGATTTGTTTATAGCTACCATCTGGTGAAACACGCTCGGCAAACATTTGAAGGGCATCTTCTGTATTGTCAAAAACGGTTTCTATGTTTTTTTCTTTAATGTAATTTTCTATAGATTTTTCGGCATCTATTATATTTTGTGAATCGAACTGGTCAAATAAGTCGAGAATGGAATCGGTTTCAATTTGAGGCGTGGATTCTAAATTCGGTGTTATGGATATTTGAGAATCTTTTTGTGAGTACTCAAAATTTATATCTACCCTTTGAGTTAAAATGTGTCTGAAAATCTTTGGTCGTGCATCATTTTCTTTAAAATTCAATAATCCAACTCCAATGACCAATTCGTACTCCTCTCCAAATTGCTGAGTTTTATTGAAGATTCTAAATAGTTTCTTATAAACTGAATTGAGCTTTTCGTATTCCGCATATTCAATATTGTAAGCTTCAATTTTTTCGTTGTAGTCAATTAAATTATCAATCCACTTTTTCTCAATGTAGTTTTGTAGTTCTTCGACTAATTCAGGTAAGTTTTCTGATTCAATTATTTCGCCTTTGACCTCAATAGATTCTTTTAGCTTTGGCTCATCTTCTTCATCAAATAAAGTCGCCCTTTCAATCCATAACTCCAAATTATCCGTAAGTTTACAGAATTCTGGTTTTGTTGGTTCTTTAGGCTTTTTTACTTTAAGCCAATAGTCATTGTCTGAATTAAATTCAGGTCTAATTATATTTTCAAATAGTTCGTTTACAGGAATATCGCTTAACCAAAACTTTTCAGGGTATTGGGTTTCCTGAGCATCAATATCTCGAACTGGATTGCTTCTCAGTTTCGAGAACTCTTTCAGGTAATTGAATATTTGTAAATATTTTTCTTTTTTCATTTATCTCATTACTTCCGAGGTCAATTTATCAATTTTCTTTCGAGCGTTGGCAAAAAAACAGCTCTTTTGGTTTTTTATGCGTTGGCGTATGTGGCGGCAAAAACCAAATGTGCTGTTTGTGCGATGGCTTTTTTGTATGAAACACAACATGTTTATATACCCCATTATATTAATCCCATGTCGTATATATCACCTTGAAAAAAATATATACGCCTAAAAATATTCTGTATTGCCTATACATCATTTAACAGCATCAATCGTATGTTGAAAAACTGGATTAATTCTTAGAATAAAAATTAAATGCAATTAATCTAACGGGGAAATATTGTCTTGGGGAGAGTTCCGAGAATTTTTGTTATCGGAATGTTAAATATAGAGTCTTTTCTTTATCAAAACAATAGGGCAGGAATAAAAAGAGAAAAAAAATAAAATAGGAAAGTGTCAAAAATAAAAAACTCCCAATTTTTCATTGGGAGTGGACAGTAATAAAAAAGAAGATAAAAGCTTGTCTATTCCTCATCCGAAGACTCTTCCATCGTGTGGTACACGTTCTGCACGTCGTCATCTTCCTCAATCCGTTCCAGAAGTTTTTCGACATCGGCGGCTTCTTCCGGAGATAGTTTTTTGGTTACTTGTGGGATTCTTTCAAAACCGGAGGAAAGGATCTCGATATGTTTTTCTTCCAGAAAGCTCTGGATGTCCCCAAAACTTTCAAAAGGGGCGTAGATCATTATGCCGTCCTCGTCCTCAAAAATTTCTTCCAGACCGTGGTCTATCAGTTCCAGTTCGAGTTCCTCGATATCCTGGTCTTTTGGGTTTATACGGAAGTTGCAGGTATGGTCGAACATAAAGGAAACGGAACCCGAGGTGCCCAGGTTGCCATCGCATTTGTTGAAGTGCATACGGATGTTGGCAACGGTGCGGGTGTTATTGTCAGTGGCAGTTTCAATAAGAACGGCAATCCCGTGCGGGGCATAGCCTTCAAAAAGCACTTCCTTGAAATCGCCCAGACTTTTATCGCTGGCACGCTTAATGGCCCGTTCGATATTGTCCTTGGGCATGTTTACCGATTTGGCATTCTGGATTATGGCGCGCAATCGGGAATTGGAATCCGGATCGGGACCGCCTTCTTTAACGGCCATTACAATGTCCTTTCCAATCCTCGTAAATGCCTTGGACATCGCTGACCAACGTTTCATTTTTCTTGCTTTCCTAAATTCAAAAGCTCTTCCCATGTATCGATTCTTTTAATTAATTTTTTAATTATGTTTCCTTACAGAATGCCAAATTGAGTGCCAAAGATAAGAAAATCCAAAAACCAAATGAGCACTTACGATGACTCGAATTCCAATTATTTTGGACCGTTCCTACATTAGATCCCGGTTGAGGCAGTTAGGTTTAAACCTTTTTGATTGTCAGGGTTAAAAGTTCTCGACTGCGCTCGAACTGACAGAACAATTCGTTCTCGACTGCGCTCGAACTGACAGAACAATTCGTTCTCGAATGCGCTCGAACTGACATAGAAATCCATTTTGGTGATCTCTTTGCTTATCTTTTGTAATCTCTGAAAAGCTACAGCTTGTTCTTTTAGCTGATCAATTCGTCAATGGTGCGGGCCATTTCAAAATCCTTTTCGGTAATCCCACCGGCATCGTGGGTGGAAAGGTAAATCTCCAAAGTGTTGTATATGTTGGTCCACTCGGGGTGATGGTTCATCTTTTCCGCTTCAAAAGCGATACGTGTCATCGCCGAAAAGGCTTCCTTAAAATCCTCAAACTCAAAAATGGCGTGCAGGGAATCATCCTCCAATTCCCATCCGTCCAATTCCTGGAGTTTTTCCTCTACTTCGTCCTGTGATAATACTTTCATAGTTATGGTTTTATAAGATTCAAAATTATTTTATGTCTATTGGCAATAATGTAAAGAGTTGATTTAAACCAAACTCGATATGGAAATTTCTATTTTATGGAAACAATTTCTTCATTCAAACTGCTTTCCTCAATAACTTCCGAAACAGTAATTTGATAGTGCTTCGGCATGGTTTCCCTGCTGGGCAAAATGGCATTGTAACTTATGTCATTGCTGCTAAAAACGCTTTTAAAGATAGGCATATTATCGCCCATTTTTGCCGTAATTTCCCTAAAAAGATCTTCGTGGGCAATCATATCGGTACTGGCCAAATGGTAAATTCCGCGGAGGGATTTGTTGATGATATAATGGATCTGTTGGCACACTTTCCTGATGGTTGTTGCCGTAATGGCCACATTGGGATAGACTTCAAAGGTGGCCTGATGGCGAATGCACTGACGAAGATGAAAAATGATGGGCGAATTGATCCCCAAAACCATTGGCAGTCGTAAAATGGCAGTTTGCTGTGGGATTTGCTCCATAAGGAGTTTTTCAACCGTGATTTTCATTTTTCCCGAAGCCGATTGTGAAAGCGGAATATCACTTTCATAGGAAGGCAGTTGCCATTTGGCGTCAAAAACTTCGAACGAGGAAATAAAGAGTAGGCTAGATGTTGGGTTCAGAAGAATGTATTCCGCTATTTGGCGATGGGCTTCTACATATCTTTCGGATATGGATTTCGAAGCCGATATAATTACCGTAGGCCGTAAGGAAGTGAGAAGCAGGAAAAGCGAATCCTTTTCCGTGCAAAAATTATGGAAAATACGGTTTTCCGAAAAATTGCCCTGTTGCCTGCAGTAAGTGGCGTGAACATCAAAAAAAGGGTGCAGTTCCCTATAAAGGGCATTGCCGATAAAGCCGCTGCCGCCCAATATTAAAATCCGCTGTTTTACTCCGTTTCGGCTCATTCAAAAATCCTTCCTTTCTCTTAAACTTGCCATTCGATCTGGCAAATTCCGTTCGCTACCGAAATATTATTTCTTTTATTCTATACTTAAAACCACTTTTGCCCAATAAAATAAGATAATCTCCCTTAAAGCTAAACCAGGATTTCACAATCCCGTCTTCCTTTAAATGTTAGAGCTAATATCCAATTTTTTACATTTTAGTCTAAAACTCTAAACTCTAGACTCTAGACTGTTGATTCTTGATTCTTGATTCTTGTCTCTTAAAAATATTCTTTTAAAAAATCCGGGAAACACTTTTCCATGCTTCCCTGATTTTCAAACTTTATATAATTCGGATGTTCAATTATTCTCCTTTATAAAATGGAGTTTTTACGATGGTTGCGGCCACTGGCTTATTGCGGATCTCGATAAAGATCTCGGTGCCTGGCGCACTGTGCTCCGCAGTTACATATCCCATTCCAATCCCTTTGTTCAAGGATGGTGCCATAGTCCCGCTGGTAACGTGGCCAATGGCATTCCCGTCCGCATCCAAAATTTTATAGTCGTGACGCGGGATGCCTCTTTCCTTTAGCTCGAAGCCAATAAGTTTGTTTTTGATGCCTTCTTCTTTTTCCCTTTTAAGCGCTTCGGAGTTAATAAAATCCTTATTGAATTTGGTAATCCATCCCAGCCCAGCTTCCAATGGGGAAGTAGTATCGTCTATATCATTTCCATACAGGCAAAAGCCCATTTCCAATCGCAAGGTATCACGGGCAGCAAGACCGATGGGTTTTATGCCGAATTCTTTTCCTGCTTCAAAAACACGGTTCCAAACCTGTTCTACTTCACTGTTTTTGCAATAGATTTCAAAGCCACCGCTACCTGTGTATCCTGTTGCACTGGTAATAACGTGCTCAATGCCCGCAAAATCCGCCACTTTAAAATGGTAGAATTTTATAGCGGAAAGATCCACGGAAGTCAAGGATTGCATGGCCTCAATTGCTTTGGGACCTTGGATTGCTAATAGGGAATAATCGTCGGAAAGGTTACGCATATCGGCACCCATGGTGTTGTGCTTGGAAATCCATTCCCAGTCCTTTTCTATATTGGATGCGTTAACGACCAATAGGTATTTTCCGTCCTCGAATTTATACACGATCAGGTCGTCCACAACCCCGCCGGTTTCGTTGGGAAGATAGGTGTACTGCGCCTGGTTATCCTGAATTTTGGAAGCGTCGTTACTGGTTACTTTCTGGATCAATTCCAATGCCTTTGGTCCGGTTATAAGGAATTCACCCATATGGCTTACGTCAAAAACGCCAACGCCTTTGCGTACAGTTTCGTGTTCGGTATTTACGCCTTCATAGGAAACAGGCATATTATAACCCGCAAAAGGAACCATTTTGGCACCCAGTTGTTCGTGGATATGTGTAAGAGCTGTATTTTTCATAATAATAACTCCCAATTTGGGAAAAGTAAGGTTATTTCAATTAGGTTTTAAAAATAGGCAAATGTATCATAATCGATATAGTAAACGGGGCTTCCACCCGAATATTTTAAATCCGTGGGCCGTTAAAATCGTCTTAATCGGCTTAGCTACCGTCTTTGTTTTCAATACTTTTATATATTCCATTCAGAAAGAATTTGGTTGCTGAATTTCTTTTGAATGTCTTCTGAAAAAAATTCATAATAAAGAATTCTGTCGTAACCAGGTGTATTCCTTTTGATGAAGGAACTTTCGAAATTCCGATATTTAAATTTGTAGAATAAAACCAAAAATTAAACTCCTAGATTCCAAAAACCGATAAAAAATAAGTTGAATTATGTCCACAACAGTATCCATAAACCCTTACACCGGAAAGGAAATCCATTCCTATAAAAATCACTCGGCCAAAGAAGTAGTCGAAATAATCGACAGGGCCGATGCGCGTTTTGGCAGTTGGAAAAAAACCAGTTTCTCCGAACGTTCCAAACTGATGCGGGCGGCAGCGGATGAACTTAAATCGAACAAAGAGGAATATGCCGAAACCATGGTGCTGGAAATGGGAAAACCCATATCCCAGGCCCTTGCCGAAGTGGAAAAATGTGCCTGGGTGTGTGAATATTATGCCGAGAATGCGGAAAAACAATTGGCCAATGAAAATAAAGAAACCGATGCGTATAAAAGTTATGTGAGTTATGAGCCCTTGGGTGTGGTGCTTGCGGTGATGCCTTGGAACTATCCCTATTGGCAGGTTTTCCGTTTTGCTGCACCTGCGTTGATGGCGGGAAATATTGCCGTTTTAAAACACGCTTCCAATGTATTTGGCTGTGCCCTAAACCTGGAAAAGATCTTTAAAAGAGCGGGCTTTCCCGAAAATTGCTTTTCTACCTTATTGATAAAAAGCGATGCGGTAAAAGCAGTGATCGAAAATAAGAAGATTAAGGCGGTAACCCTTACGGGAAGTGGTCCTGCAGGATCGGAAGTGGCAGCAACGGCAGGGAAGAACATCAAAAAAACGGTTCTGGAACTCGGCGGCAGCAACGCCCTGATTGTGCTAAAGGATTGCGATATGGCAAAAACAGTCGATACCTGCGTAATGGCGAGATTCCAAAATACAGGGCAAAGCTGTATTGCGGGAAAACGCTTGCTTGTGGATGAATCCATTGCCGAGGAGTTTGTAAACAGACTGACGAAAAAAGTAAGCGAACTTAAAAGTGGCAATCCCATGGATGAAGATACTTTTATCGGGACCATGGCGCGGGAAGATTTGGCACAGTATCTAGAGAAACAGGTGAAATCCTCGGTCGCTTATGGTGCCAAGTTGGCGATTGGCGGCAGCAGGGAATACGCCTATTTTGAACCTACCATTCTCACCGAAGTGACTCCTGAAATGAAGGTTTTTGAGGAAGAAACTTTTGGTCCGGTGCTTTCGGTAACCACTTTCAAAACCGTGGAGGAGGCAATTAAGCTTTCCAACCTTTCCAAATTTGGTTTGGGTGTTTCTATTTTTTCGAAAAATATAGAAGCAGTGGAGAAGCTGGTACCAGAATTTGAGGAAGGAGGCGTGTTTATCAACGAATTGGTAAAAAGCGATCCGCGGTTGCCTTTTGGTGGGGTAAAAATGAGCGGATACGGCAGGGAATTGAGCGAGCATGGGATTAGGGAGTTTGTAAATCGCAAAACGGTTTATATTAAAAAATAACTGTCGAAAGAGTCTAGACCGTCTCCCAAAGGAGACTTAAGACAATAGGACATAGGACCCAATTTTGAAATCAGTATTGAAATTAGGGTCTTGGCTCTTGGCTCTGGACAGGACGTAGGACCAAGACCCTGATTTTGGAAATTAGTAGGGAAATTAGGGTCTTGGTTCTAGGCTCTAGACTCTAGACTCTTGTCTCTTAGAATTTTAATATGTTTTCCAAAGCCTAACCTTTACTCAAAAAATCTTCTTTGCTTTTAATTTCAGCTTTTGGGAGGTTGTTTTTTTCTAGGAAGGAGTTGAATTTCTTTCCCTCTTTATCCATTATATCCTGAAAGCGCTTTTTGCCCTTAGAAAACCCATCCGACACCAATTCCAGATTTGCTTTGGACGCTCCGGATACCTTATTATAATCTGAGGCAACCCTACTGTAGAGATCTGCCATTTTTTCGCGCAATTCCGGTTCTGCGGAGGCAACATAGTTATCTCCGGAAGTAATCACCAAATTCTTTCGCAGGGTTTCCAATTCGTTATAAAGTTTTTCAGCTTCTTTTTTCCCTTTTGGATGGTTCGCCATTACCTCTTGGGCTTTTGCTTGGGTTTCGGTAATTTCGTAAACCATATAGGCCAAATCCTCAACCATATCATATAGTTGCTTTGTGACAGCTTCCTGCTCTTTTCTATCGGCCAGGGTTGTTAAGGATTTTTCATCGTATTTGACTTCTATTGGCTGCTCGAAGGGTTCGTTTCCTTTGGTCATTACTACTTTATAGTTGCCGGCAGTAACTCTAGGCGCCGTAAAACCTCCATAAGCCAAAATTTTTGACTGCGCTACCTTGGGTGCACTGCTGGTATAATTCCAAGTTACCACATTAATTCCCTTGGATTTTCCGGGAGCAAGGGTGGCAATTTTATTGCCGTCCATATCCTGTACTTCCATATCCATTTTACCGAAGGTGTGACGTTTTTTTAAATAATAAACTATACGGGCATCGGTGTTTTTGTTTTCTCCCACAAACTGTGTTTCGGTGCCGAAGCTGCCACTAAAGCCGCTGTCTTCGGTCATGATAAAAGGTTTGGTGTTAAAGAAATGAACTTCCTTGGAAAGTACATTTGAATCCAATTCCCGCAGCGGACTTATATCGTCAATGATAATTACCCCGCGACCGTGGGTACCCATTACCAAATCGTTGGTGCGTTTTTGAAGATCGATAAAATGCACAGCAGCGGGAGGCATATTGTTGGTAAACTCCGACCAATTTTTTCCGCCGTCGATGGTTATATAAAGACCAAATTCGGTTCCCAGAAATAGGAGGTCCTCATTCACATAATCTTCCTGAATATTCCGTACAAAGGCTTTTTGAGGTATATCTTCAGAAATAATAGACTTCCACGTTTTTCCGTAGTCGGTTGTTTTTAATGCGTAAGGTTTCATATCTCCCGTTGTGTGGCCCTCAAAAACCGCATAGGCAGTACCTTTGCCGTGCGCACTGGCTTCAATATGATAAACCCAAGTGTTTTTAGGAACTCCTACAAGATTATTGGTCAAATTGTTCCAGGTTTTTCCGCCGTCGGTGGTGAGTTGAACGTTTCCGTCATCAGTTCCTACCCAAATAACGTTTTGATCAAGCGGAGATTCCGCAATAGTGAATATAGTGGTGTGGTTTTCCGCCCCACTATTATCCGTTGAAAGTCCTCCGGAACTGGATTGGTCCTGTTTAGTCTTGTCGTTAGTGGTTAGATCTGGGGAAATAATGGTCCAACTGTCGCCCATATCGTCGGAACGGTGCAGGAATTGGCTTCCCATATAAAACCGGTCTGGGACAAAGTGGCTTATTGCCATAGGAGCATTCCAGTTGAATCGGAGTTTGGGATCTCCCTTTTTCTGTTGTGGCTGAACGGTGGTGGTGCGTTTTCTATCCACATCATAACGCCAAACGTTTGTTGCGCCCTGCATTTCGGAATAGATAATATTTTTGGTGGGGTGTTTTAAAACCCTGAATCCATCACCATAACCCACGCTATTCCAATCCCTTGCCTTTACGCCACCAGGGGCAGAAGAGGGCCCGTACCAAGCGCCGTTGTCCTGAAGGCCGCCATATACGTTAAAAGGGTCTGCATCATCCACACTGATATGATAATACTGGGAAAGAGGCAGGTTCTCAACTATTTCCATAGTAGAGCCGCCATCCCAGGAACGGTAAACACCGCCATCCGTTCCGGCATAGATTATATCACTGTTGTTGATCCCAAAAGCAATATCGTGGATATCGCTATGCATATTACCAAGGTTTTTAAAGGTTTTTCCGCCATCACGGCTAATGGATCCCGTTAATCCTCCTTTTGCAATTATATCCGGATTTTTGGGATCTACCACAATTCTTGCGAAGTAAAAAGGACGTACGGTAAGTCCAAAGTCACTATTTAAATGTTCCCAGCTTTCGCCTGCATCTTTGCTCTTCCAAAGGCCGTTTGTGCTTTTTTCCCCGGTTTCTATTACGGCGTAAATAATATTACTGGCGCTTGGAGCCATGGCAATGCCTATTCTGCCCAAACTTCCCTTAGGCAGATCTTTGCTGAGTTTTTTCCAGGTTTTTCCACTGTCGGTGGATTTGTAAAGGCCGCTACTTTGGCCGCCGGAGTTAAAACCCCATGCCGTTCTTCTAAATTGCCACATAGAGGCATAAAGGACATTGGGATTTTTTGGGTCTAGAAGAAGGTCCGAAACTCCTGTGGAAGGATCAATATAAAGCGTTTTGCTCCACGTTTTACCGCCATCCATGGTTTTATAAACTCCGCGATCTTCGCTATCGCTCCATAAGGCTCCCAAAACACCAACATAAACTTCATCAGTATTATTTGGATTTATAACTACGGAGGCGATGCGTTCGGAGTTTTCAAAACCGGGAATTTCTTTCCAGTTATTGCCGCCATCGGTAGATTTGAATAACCCTTTGCCCACGGAAACGGAGTTACGGGTCCAGGTTTCACCCGTTCCCACCCAAATTACTTCATCGGGATTTTTTGGGTCCAAAGTAACCACGCCAATGGATTGCGGATGTTCGTCAAAAATGGGAGCAAAGGTTGCCCCACCATCAACAGATTTCCATACTCCGCCGCCTGCCGTGCCTGTATATATAATTCGGGGATTGGTGGGATGGACCTCCATATCGTTTATTCGGCCGCTCATTAGGGCTGGACCAATATGGCGAGCTTTCATATTGCCAAAAAGTTCCTTTCCCTTTAACGCAGTTTCCTGTGCAAAAGAATATTGTGTGGTAAAAATCAAAGAAATCAGAATAAAAAATGATGACTTCATATTAGGTTGTTTTGGTTGATTGCTTCTTTTATAAATTTCCATATTCAAAAAATCCCCGACCAGCAGGGATTTCTTGAATATAAAATTTTTTAATCTTTTTTGCTTGGAGCAGTGCCGGCTGCAGCAGCCGGAAAGGCAAATATGCTGTCGTCAATTGTGGGATCCAATACTACATCCTTAATGGTAACTGTCTGTCCTTGCATATTGAGGGCGAATGGAAAATAAAGACCATCTACTTCCTGGTAATCGCTCATAGTACTGGTAGCCATTTGTCCTTTTTGAGGGCCTTGGGTGATTTCGTTTTCAGAAACTATAGGCACATAGTTCTCTGTGTCAAAATAATAAAAAGATACATTGGGTTGCTCCACACCATCCACCATAATCGGTTTCTGGGTAAGTTTCAGTTTATAGGTTTCGGTGCCGTCTTTTGTTTCTTTTCCCAAATATTCTACCGCATATCCTTTTTTTGCATAATCCATAAACGGCGACGGAAAATCCATTTGTTTTTTCATGTTTTCCGTAGTCTCGGCATCGCTCTTTTCGGGTTGCATGGTCATAAAATTAGTAGTCCAAAGGGTATTGCCATCAAAGGCCATTTGGGTAATGTCCTGGCCTTGAAAGTTGATTTTAATCAATTGCTTTCCGTCTTTGGTTTGGTAGATCTCCACGGGAATTTCCATTCCCTGAGCATTGGCAACAGCAGTCATTTTAACCGATTTAAGATTTTTCCAATTGGTCTCTCCTCCTGTGTTTTCCCAATATTTTTGAAGGATTTCATCGGCAGTTTGGGCCGACAGGGGAGCAAAAATCGCTAATAATAATAAGATAGTGATTGTCTTTAAAGTCTTCATTTTTAGTATAGTATTTTGGTTTAAGTAAATATATAATTAACCTGAATGAAATAAGTTACTTAAAATGCTTTTTTTTATATTGATATATTCGATTTTTTTTAGCATTATAGTCAGCGAAAAGACCACAATAAATCGAGCATTCTTCCCTAGAATAAACCCCATCTTTTGTAAATATTCAGTAAACTTGTATCTCCAATTAAAAAACAACACGAATGAATTTCCATACTCGTAAATGGATCAAACCCGAAGATCTCAATCCCAATGAAACTCTTTTTGGAGGTCGGCTCTTACAATGGATAGATGAGGAAGCCGCGCTTTATGCTATTATCCAACTCGAAAATCCGCGAACGGTTACCAAATTTATTAGTGAAATAAATTTTAGGAGCTCTGCGGTCAAAGGTGATATTATCGAAATAGGTCTGGACATTATCGGTTTCGGTAATACATCCATTACCCTTTGCTGTGAGGTGCGCAATAAGATGACCCGTGAGGTAATTATCAGTATTGACCGAATTACCATGGTGGGCTTGGATGAAAATGGAAAGCCATGTAAGCACGGCAAAACAGAGAAAGAATTTATCAAGGACCGATTGGCGAAATGAGAAGCGGAGATAGGAGTCTAGGAGTTTAGAGGGTAGGTGTCGAGAGTCTAGAGCCAAGTAAGCAGAGTTTAGAAGTCTAGAGGCTAGGAGTCGAGGGTCTAGAGGCTAGAGATAAGAGGTAACTAGGTAGATTTGGTATCAAGAACAGAGAAAAGAGACAAGTGAAAGCCAAATCTTTAATCTCTCCTTTAGGGGGCCAGGGGCATATCCGAAATTTGAACCAAGATCCAAGAACGGAGACAGGAAGAAAGAACAGAGAACAGAGAATAGAGAACAGAGATTGATTTAATGTAGACCTTTGATATCTTGGGAGGTTGGTAATTCAAAAATTTCTAGATCGAAGTAGGGGATGGCGGCGAGCAGATGCTCAAAGATATCTGCCTGAATATGTTCGTAGTTTACCCACCGCTTATCCTTACTAAAACAATAAAGTTCGATAGGAAGTCCATTGGCCGTAGGTGCCAAATGCCTAACCATCAAGGAGAGATCTTTACTGATAGCCGAATTTTCCTGCAAAAAGTTATCGATATAATTCCGAAAAATCCCCAGATTGGTTTGGTTCCTGCCATTGATCTGAATCTCCTTATTTACATTTTTTGAGAGATTGTATTTATCGATATCCCTTTGTCTATGCTCGATATAAGGCCTTACCAATTCAATTTTCTTGAATCGCTCCAGATCTTCATTCGATAGGAATTTTACCGAAGATTGTTTAATATAAATGGAGCGCTTGATTCGGCGGCCGCCACTTTCCTCCATTCCGCGCCAATTTTGGAAGGAATCGGAAATAAGGCTGTAGGTGGGAATAGTGGTATAGGTCTTGTCCCAGTTCTGCACCCGCACGGTTGCCAGATTGATCTCCTCCACGAAACCATCGGCACCAAATTTATTAAAGGTAATCCAGTCGCCAATCCGGACAATATCGTTTACGGACATCTGTATGCTGGCTACAAAACCTAAAATAGTGTCCTTAAAGATCAAAAGTACCACCGCGGAGGCTGCACCCAAGGTGGCAAGGCTCTTTATGGAATAACCGGTGAGCAATTGAATGATCCAAAAAATTCCGATTCCCCAGGCAAACATCATCAGAATTTGCACATAACTCTCTAATGGCTTATCCCCAAATCTTTCATTTTCCTGGAGATAGTTCCTACCGCTGCGTAATATGCTTCTGATAAGAAAGACAAAAAGAATAACATAAGAAACCTTTATGAAATCCTGGACCAAACTATTTATAGCCGGATATTCAAAATAAATTATAGGTGTCAGATTTAGAAGAATCCCAAGCGGCAGCAGCCGTGCTAGGAATTTGGGAAACCTGCTCTTTACGAGATGGTCATCAAAAGTTGTCTTTGTTTTGATGCTGAACAGCATAAAAACGTGTGTAACAATCTTTCTAAAAAGAATGTCTATAAAGGCCACCGCAATAATGACAATGGCGGTATTAAAAAGAACATTCAAAAAAATAGCCCACGGGGTATGCAAGCCCAATTCAATTAGGTAGTTTTCCAATAAACAGCTATAATCTTGAAGGGTGCCTTTATCCATTATAGAAATTTACGTTCTACATAAAAAGGTCCGAACGGAAGTACGGAACACAAAATGGCTATAAAAAGTTGGGAGACAGTCCATTCCAGTTTTTTAAACATATAAATGGCACCCATTACATAAAGAACAAAAAGAATCCCGTGGGCCATTCCCACCATCTGCACCATTTGTGGCATGTCCCAAATATATTTTAACGGCATAGCGATGCCCAAAAGAACAAGAAAGGAAATTCCTTCCAAGGTGCTGATCAACCTAAACGATTTTATCGATTTTTCCATTACAAAAAATAAATTTTTGCAAAGATACCCAAAGCATCTGCGTAACCTAAATTTTTAGGGATGTTAACTAATGGCAGGGATTTTTGGGGTTGGAGGGTTAAGGAATTGAAAATAGATGCTAGATGCTAAAGGCTAGAGTCTAGAATCTAGATTCTTGAAACCGGAAAACCCAAAGCTAGGACCAATGCATTCTTTGGAGTCTAATGGCATTTAGAATTGCTAAAAATGCAACGCCTACGTCTGCAAAAACGGCTTCCCACATTGTGGCGATTCCTCCTGCGCCTAGAATGAGCACAATAAGTTTTATGCCAAAGGCCAAAGCAATGTTCTGCCAAACAATATTTTTTGTGGACCTGGCAATTTTGATAGCCAGGGCAATTTTGGAGGGATGATCGGTTTGGATTACCACATCGGCGGTTTCAATGGCAACATCGCTCCCTAGGGCACCCATTGCGATTCCCACATTGCTTGCGGCAATTACCGGGGCATCATTTATGCCGTCGCCCACAAAGGCTATTTTAATGCGTGGATCTTTTTGGAGAGCTACTATCTCCGCCAATTTATCTTCTGGCAAGAGGCCGCCCTTTGCACTCTTCAATCCCAATTCCCGGCCAATTTTTTCAGTAAGTACAGCCTTGTCTCCAGAAAGCATAAGAATATTATGGATGCCCAGTTTTTTTAACTGATGTATGGCGTCCTTGGCATCGTCTTTCAATTGATCGGCAACAGTGACATATCCCACAAATTTTCCCTCCAGGGCTATAAGGACGATCGTTTCAGCAATGGAATCAATTTCCGACGGTAAACCGATACCGTGATCGACCATCAAAGAACTATTTCCCACCAAAACCTGATGATTGTTGACAATCCCCTGCAATCCCTTTCCTCCAACTTCCTTGACCTCGGTGGCGGTAAATTTAGATGTGGAAGGATATTTTAAAATCGCGGTGGCAATGGGATGAGTAGATTGACGCTCCAAGGCAATCAAATAGGCCATCATCTCCTCCTTATCTATTCCAAAAGCTTTTACGGCCTTTATCTCAAAAACACCTTTTGTCAATGTACCGGTTTTATCTACCACTATGGTATTGACTTTTGTAAGTGCCTCAAGAAAGGAAGCTCCTTTAAATAGAATCCCATTTTTGGAAGCCGCACCCAAACCACCAAAATATCCTAATGGAATTGAAATAACCAAGGCGCAAGGGCAGGATACCACCAGGAATACCAAAGCACGGTATAACCAATCCTGAAAGATATAGCCGTCAACAAAAAAGTACGGCAAAAAGGTTAAGGCAATGGCCGAAAAGAAAACGATAGGCGTGTATACACGTGCAAATTTCCGGATGAATAGTTCCGTTTTGGCTTTCCGCGAGGAGGCCTCTTGAACCAGATGTAATATCTTGGCTATAGAACTGTCCTCGAAACCTTTGGAGGTCTCTACCTCAATCACTCCCTCAAGATTGATACTGCCGGCAAAAAGATTTTCTCCTGTGCGCACAATTTCCGGTTTGCTTTCCCCCGTAATTGCCGCGGTGTCCACAGTGGCAGAGGTTGACAACAATTGACCGTCCAGCGGGATTTTTTCACCGGTACGGACTTGGATTTTTTCTCCAATTTGAACTTCTTGAGGATGGACATCTATAAAGTTACCCCTTCTAAACACCCTGGCATTATTGGGACGGATATCCAGAAGGGCCTGGATATTTTGTTTTGATTTATGTACGGCTGCATGTTGGAAAAGTTCTCCCAAAGTGTAAAAAAGCATCACGGCAACTCCTTCGTGATAGTGTCCCAGCGCAAATGCACCGATGGTAGCAATGCCCATCAGGAAAAATTCGGTAAAAAAATCCCCTTTTAAAATCCGTTCCCAAGCTTGTTTTAAAACCGGCCATCCCACGGGAAGATAGGCGATGGAATACCAAATAATACGGACGGTTCCATTAAAATAAGGTAAATCGATATTATCCACAAGGATTCCGATTACCAGCATCAAAAAACTCACTATGGCAGGAAGATATTCCCGGATTTTAGATCTGGTTTTTTTAGGTTGTGTTATAGTAGGGGCGCAGCAATCATCGGATGTCGATGTTGGTGCGCAGCAATTATTTTTATTCTCCATCTAATTTATTGTCTTGTGCAAAATGGCTCATTATATTACCCTTCCGAATCATATAGCCATTCTTGGGCGCGCACTATGGCTTCTCTCATCGCTTCATCTTCGGAAACGCCCCCTTTTTTCATAATCTTTTTAGCGATCTGTAATGCTTTTTCACGAACTTCGGGAGTCAGGTCGTTTAATTGTGCCTTAAAATTTTCAAATATCCAATCCATGACATACGTGTTTTATGGAAATTCCTAATTCCATCGGAATCAATTTGTTTCAATTTTGAATAAAAGTATAAAATGCAGGAATGCAATAGAAGTGCATTAACAGACTGTATGGTTTTTATGATTTAATTTAAGGGCTCTTTTAAATGAATCTGTTTATTGTTACTTTTAAAAAAAATTACGGATATGGAAACGGACATTTCTGAAAAGGGTTTTGGGAAATACTTGATTAGAAATGCCGGCATCCGGGAAGCTGAGGCCAATAATATATATAACAACCTCGAAAAGCGTAAAGTGCCTAAAGGGGAAATCCTCCTGAAACCGCATGAGGTATGCCGTTATACATTTTTTGTGGAAGAAGGTTTGTTGCGGTCCTTCACCTTGGGCGAGGACGGAAAAGAGCATGTGATACAATTTGCTCCCGAAAATTGGTTTATTGTGGATAGGAGCAGTGTGTATTTCAACGACCCATCCGAAACTTTTATTGAGGCCATCGAAGATTCGCAAATTGTACTGATAGATGGGGATTTTATCGAAAACATTTCCAAGGTAACTGGTGGTTTTGATAAATTTAATGATCGATTATTACACAACCATATTCGGCATATCCAAAAAAGGCTGAACCTGTTATTGGGTGCATCGGCCGAAAAAAGATATCTGAATTTTATTGAAATGTATCCCGATCTTCTTTTGCGCGTTCCTCTTTGGATGATAGCGTCATATCTTGGGATAACACCCGAAAGTCTGAGTCGAGTTCGCAAAGAATTGGTTCAAAAAAAATCGGGGAAATAAGCATAGAAGTCTTCCGAGGAAGAAAATTCGATTTTTTGTTGGTTTAGCGCAACCCAAACGTGTAGGTTTTCCCAAACAAAAAGTCAAGGTAAATTCCCAAAGTATATTTCCTGCTAAGTTTTTAGGATTTTATTTGTAAAACTAATAGAAACCCCACTGGTATTTTAACACAGAATTGGGAGTCAAGAGGCTTTAATAGAAGGTTTCCGGTAAATTTTATGCTAGATTTTTCCTATTTTTGAAAATTACTAGGAGGCACTTTGGAAAACGAAAAACCGAACAAAAAGAAGAAAGTTAAAAAGCATAGGGTTTTAAGGATCATCGGATGGATTTTTGGGTCGCTTATCCTTTTGATCATATTGCTCGTCCTTTTTATTCGAAGTCCGTGGGGCCAAAATATCATTGTGCAACGGGCGGTAAAATACGTTTCGGGAAAAACCCATACCAAGGTTGAAATAGAGAAGCTGTTCATCACTTTTGACGGCAACATCCTGCTTAAAGGATTATATCTAGAGGATAAAAAGGGCGATACGCTAATTTACTCCAAGTCCTTGGAAGCCGATATTCCCTTATTGCCCCTCATCCGTGGGAACGGGATCGGGATCAATTATCTTGATTGGGAAGGGGTAAGGGCCAATGTCGTTCGGAAAGACTCTCTTCAAGGATATAATTTTCAGTTTTTAATTGATGCCTTTGTCACTCCAGATACTACCAAAGTGGTTGTGGATACTACTTCGGCACCTATAAATCTAATAATTGGTACCCTAAACTTTCAGGATTTCAATTTAGTTTTTGACGACGCAGTTTTAGGAATTGACAGCAAATTCAAAATAGGCAACTTGAATTTGAAAATGAAAAAGACTGATCTTGAAAAGATGGATTTCCGCGCGTCCTCTGTTTCGCTTTCCAATGCCAATATCAAGTATATTCAGTCGCCCGTGCCACCCAAACCTAGCGAGAATTCACCTTTGCCTTTTCTGGAACTGGACAAGCTAAATTTAAAAAATGTGTTTGTGGACTATAAATCCTATGGCGATAGGATTGCAGCCGACCTGGAAGTCTCCCAGCTTTATTTGGAACTAGAAAAAGCAGATTTGGCGAATAATGATATAGCCATTGGCGATTTTGAACTTAAAAATTCGATTATTACCATCCATACCCAAACCGAGGAAAACGGAATAACCCAAAAAGCCAAAGAGGTTAAGGAGAATGTAAAAGAGGACATCAAAAAATTCGAATGGCCGGATTTCAAATTGGCTGTATCCAAGATTGCGCTTGAGAATAATAACATAAATTATTTTGTTGCCAATAATGTGGTGAAGCCAAAGGAATTCAATCCCAATGCCATTGCATTAAAGGATTTTCAATTAAAAGCGAATAACATTTTTCTGAAGGATAAAAAAGCCGGGTTGAATTTGGAAACCCTAACTTTTCAGGAAGGTTCTGGCTTGGATCTAAAAGAAATGTCCTTAAACCTTGATGCCACTGACACTTTTCTTAAAGTGGACGATTTGGTCCTAGCGTTGAACAATAATAAATTGAATGGCAAAATGCGCTTGGATTATCCCACCCTCGCCCATTTGATTGATGAACCCGACCAGTCCAAAATTGCCATGGACCTTCCTTCCTTTCAAGTAGACTTGAAGGATATTTTCAATTTTCAGCCGCAGCTTCGCGAAAATGAAAACCTAGTAGTGTTGAGTAAAAAATTGATAACGGGTAATATTACTGCCTCGGGTTATCTTTCCAATATTCAACTTCCCGATTTAAAGGTGCGTTGGGGAAATACCACGCAGTTAATTGCCCGAGGAAACATTCAAAACGCTACCAATCCCAAAAATCTTAAATTTAATATTCCTTCTTTTGCTGCGCGCACCAAACGGGCCGATCTGCTGCAGTTTGTAAGTGAAAAAGACCTTGGGGTTAGTCTACCAAATGATGTTGCCCTTAAAGGAAATGCCAAAGGCAATCTGGAAGATATTTATGCCGATATGCAGTTGACCACTTCCCAGGGAATTGCCACTGTAAAAGGACATTTTAAAAATGATTCACGATTGGCCTTCGATGCCGATCTCGAAATTAAGGAATATCAACTGGGCCAATTGTTACAAAACCCTAAGATGGGCAAATTGAGTTTGACCATTAAAGCAAACGGTTCGGGAAATAACCTAAATGATCTAGATGCTACGCTGGACGCTAATATATCAAGCTTTGATTTTAATGGCTATGCCATAAAGGACTTGAGTCTTAAAGGAAAGGTAGTGGATGGAAAAGGAGATTTGGCATCGACATATAATGATAAAAACCTCAATTTTGATTTAACCGCCGATGTGATGCTCGATTCAGTAGCCCCAACCATCAGTGCACATCTTAATGTAATAGGAGTCAATCTGCAGGGAATGGGACTAATGGATAGGGATATACGCGCGGGTTTAAAATTGGATGCCGATTTTGAAGGCAATAAGGATGGGTTTGATGTGATTTCCACAATAGGGGAGGGAGTAGTGGTTTATGACGATAAAACCTACCTTTTGGGGGATGTACTAGCCACCGCCCACGTTCGCAGCGATACCACATCCATTTGGGTGAATAATAAAATATTGAACCTGAGTCTGGAAAGCAATACGGATCCGGCCACCTTTGGTACCGCCGTACAGCGACATATTTCCAGCTATTTCTCCAGAAAGGAAATTCTTCCCGACACCATAAAAAATCCCGTCAAACTTTTTGTAACAGGCCGAATTGCCGAAGCGCCCATTTTAAATGATGTTTTCTTGGTAAATGTCAAAAAAATGGATACCATAAAATTTGGAGTCAATTTTGAAGAAGACGAACGAAAATTGAAGGCGGATATTAGGGCACCAAAAGTTGTTTATGGCGAAAACGAATTGGATGGGCTAGCGTTTACCATGGATACGGATGCCGACAAATTTGTTTTTGATCTGGGCTTTGATAATATCAAGGGCGGACCTTTGGATATCCCTCAAACCCATATTTCCGGAAACCAACAGAGTAACAAGCTATCTTTATTATTTAATTCCATCCATAAGGACAGTACCCTGATAAATATCCGATCCGAGATTACGGGCAACTCGGAATTATTGAGATTCCACGTGCTGCCGGATAGTTTGATTTTGGACAAGCAACCGTGGCAGACTCCCGGAGATAACGAAATGCTTATCTCGAGAAAGAAACTTGTATTTAACAATTTCCGATTCACCAAAAACGAGGAATCCGTGGAGGTTACAGATAAAGTGGCAAAAGTATCCAAAGACCACGTTGCCATTCGGTTTGAAAACTTTAAATTGAGTGAGATATTAAACTATTTAAATCCTGAGGAAAAACTTGCCAAAGGAAATCTTAACGGGGATTTGATATTGGTAGAGCCGTACAATAATTTGGGGCTTTTGGCAGACATTTCAGTAAAGGAATTAAACCTTTTGGACGTAGATCTAGGAACGCTTACCGTTGATGCCAAATCCAAAGGAGGTGACCAATATGATTTTGATCTGGATTTACGGGGGGGAGAAGTAGATCTTGATCTGGATGGGGATTATGTGGCCACAAAAGAGGCTGCAAAACTGAATCTGGTTTTAGATATTAACGAGTTTAAAATGCACGCTCTGGAGGGTTTTTCCTTGGGTGAAATAAAGGATGCCGATGGAAGTTTTTCGGGTAAGTTCACCGTGTCTGGGAGTCCGACGAAACCAACTTATGACGGGAAACTTAACTTTAACAATGCTGCCTTTACCATTTCCCAGTTAAATGCTCCTTTTCTTTTAAGGGATGAAAATTTGAGAATTGACAACAAAGGCTTGTATCTGGATAATTTTACCGTTCTAGACAGTAATAAAAACGCCTTGGTCGTTTCTGGAAAAGTGGGCACGGAAAGTTTTATTAATCCAACCTTCGATTTAAAACTTAAAGCAAACGATTTTCAAGTATTGAACGCAACCCAGGAAGATAACGAGTTTTTATATGGCAAAGCATCCTTTAATATAGATGCCCAACTAACCGGAAATTTGCAGATTCCCAAATTGAATGCAAAAATTGGTGTCACAGATAATACAGATGTCACTTATGTTCTGCCAACAGCAACAGCCGCAATCGAAAGCAGGGACGGGGTGGTTGTTTTCGTAAATCGCGAAAACAGGGACGCCATATTGACCCGAACAAAGGAGGAGGTGGCCACAGTAACGGGCTTGGATGTGGTTGCACTTTTAAAAATTGGCAAAGCAGCAAAAGTAACTATAGTTATCGACAAGGAAACTGGAGACAATTTTGAAGTCTATGGAGATGGTGATCTGGATTTTAGGATTAATCCAAATGGCCGGATGACCTTGAGCGGTGTATATAATATTGAAGGTGGACATTATAAAATGAACCTTTATGGAATTGTGAGCAGACAATTTGATTTGGCCAAGGGTAGCAGGGTGAGTTGGTCCGGCGATCCTATGGATGCCAAATTGGACGTAAAGGCAATTTACAAGGTTGAAACATCTGCCTCCGCGCTTATGGCACCTGTAAGTTCAGGAATGGATCCAGCTTCCAAAGGAAAATATCGACAAGTGTTGCCGTTTTTGGTTTACCTAAATGTGGATGGCGAGTTGACCAAACCCGTAATTTCCTTTGATCTTAATATGCCGGAAACAGAACAGGGCGCAGTTGGAGGTCAGGTATATGGAAGGCTGCAACAGCTTAACAAACAGGAGGACGAACTCAACCGACAAGTGTTTTCACTGCTGGTGTTAAACCGGTTTTATCCAGACCCCGGTAGTGATGGTAGTGGAGGGGGAATTGCCACGGTGGCACGTGATAACCTAAACGATGCTCTTTCCGATCAGTTGAATGCATTTTCTTCCAAGGTTCTCGGGAAAACCGGTTTGGAATTGGATTTTGGTTTGGACAGTTTTACCGATTATCAAGGGGAAACCCCACAGGAAAGAACACAATTGGACATAGCCGCGCAGAAAAAACTTTTCAACGACCGACTTATTGTGCGGGTTGGGAGCGAAGTGGATTTGGAAGGCAGCAGCCCTACAAATGAACCTGTTCCGGTAATAGACAACGTTAGTTTGGAATATCTCCTCACCGAAAATGGACGCTACAGAATAAGAGGTTTCCAAAAAAATGAGTTTGAAAATGTAATAGACGGTCAGACCATTGTAAGTGGTATTGCACTTATTTTCACCCAAGAATTCAACAAGTTTGACGAGCTGTGGCAAGCGCTACTTCACGGTGAAACAGATAAGGAAAAAGAAGCCAGACGGGAAGAGAAAAGAGTTAGAAAGGAAAATGAAGAAAGGGAAAAAGCGAATGCCGAAAAAGATGAACCCATAAAGAAGGAAGACGATAAATAAATGAAGGTTATTTTTAAAATATTTGCCATTGCCCTCCTAAGTTTCGGCTTCATGCAATCTTGTGCGGTAAAAAAATATATTCCCGATGGAGAGCGGTTATATACCGGTGCTAATATTGAGATTAAGTCCGATTCCATCATAGAGAATGAAAAGCAGTTAAAATCGGTTTTGGAAGAAGCTTTGCGCCCAAAACCAAACAAAAAAATATTGGGATTGCGACCCGGTCTGCACTTTTATTATATGATGCAAAAGGAAAAACCTGGATTTATCAACAGGTTCCTTTATAAAAAATTAGGAGAAAAGCCCGTTTATGAAAGTGATGTCCAACCTTATGAGGTAGAGGAAATTCTTGTAAATCGAATGGAGAACAGAGGCTTTTTCTATACGAACGTATCGTCTGAATTTGAGGAAAATGATCAGAAAAAAGAAGCATCGGTGACCTATACTGTTAGGGCATCTACTCCCTATACCATTGCCACGTATAATTTAGACACATTGTCGCGGCAGATATATCCAGTAGTTCAGAAAAGTGTCGCCAAAACGAAACTATCTCCAGGAATGCGTTTTGATTTGGCCGCGCTCAAACTTGAAAGGGAGCGGATTGACAATGACCTTAAAAATTCCGGCTATTATAATTTCAATTCAGGTTTTTTGATTTTTGAAGCCGATACAAATCAATATGATAGAAAGAAATTCGATTTGTTTCTAAAACTTAAAAAAGAGGTTCCTGAAAAAGCTTTGGTGCCCTATAGAATTTCCAAAGTAAACGTTTATGCTAATTATGACATACAGGATTCCACCGTGACCGATGTGTTACGCTTCAATGAAAAAAACTACATTAACAGTGAGGATTTCTTTAAATCAAAATACCTGGATCCCTTTATTACATTGGAAGAAGGCCAACTCTATGATCCTGTTACCTCCAAAGCTACTGCCCGAAGACTATCATCCATTGGCGCATATAAATTTGTAAATATTCAATATACCGAAAGAGATTCGCTGCTTACCGATAGTCTTGGAGTTTTGGAAGCGGACATTTATTTATCACCCTTAAATCGACGTGCCATACGGGCGGAGGTCCAAGCTGTTACCAAATCCAACAGTTTTGCAGGTCCAGGATTGGCATTGACGTATAGCAACAGGAATTTATTTAAAGGAGGGGAAACTTTTAATACTACTCTTAAATTTGGATATGAAGTCCAACTTGGAGGTAAAGGAAATAATGGAAAAACAAGTATTGAACTCGGTACTAAAAATGAATTGATTTTTCCCCGGGTAATCTTTCCAGTAAAAATAAACAACGATTTTTTTAAATACGCCATCCCAAAAACAAAAACCAGTTTGAGTTTGGATTATCTCAGCCGTACCCAATTATACGCATTATTAACTGGAACTGCTCAATTTGGTTATAGCTGGCAGGCAAATAAATATATTACCCACGAAATAATTCCCATCTCCATTAGCTACACCAAGTTGTCCAATACCACTAAGGAATTTGATTCAATACTTAATATGAATCCCTTTTTGGCAAGAAGTTTTGAACAGCAATTTATTTCGGGACTCAATTATTCCTTCACCTATAATGGAATGGTAGATGCTTATAAAACAAATCAGTTTTTTGTAAACGCAACTTTGGATGTTGCAGGAAATAGCATAAGTCTATTGGGAAAGGATGATGGTGAAGGCAACAAAACCTTTCTTGGGCTTCGCTACGCCCAATATGCCAAGGCAGATATTGATTTTCGTTATCATTTCAACTTTGGTAAGGAGCAGGTGATCGCCACCCGATTGTTTGGTGGGTACGGGCTTCCCTATGGCAATTCCGATGTAATGCCATATGTAAAACAATATTATTCCGGTGGACCCTATAGTGTACGTGCATTTAGGATTCGTTCCCTAGGTCCAGGAACCTATAACGATGATGAGAATCCGGATAGCAACTATTATGATCTCACAGGAAACATTCGACTGGAAGCGAATATCGAATATCGGTTTCCCATTATTTCCTTCTTTAAGGGAGCAGTATTCGCCGATGCCGGGAACATCTGGAATTCCACCGCAAATGAAGCTTATAATTACCAGGATAAATTTACCTCCAACTTTATCAATGAGCTTGGAATGGGAGCGGGAGTTGGCCTTCGGGTAGATGTTCAGGGTTTTGTTATCCGTTTTGATCTTGCCGCTCCCTTTCACGATCCTGCCGCAAAGGATGGTAAAAAGTTCAATTTTGATGTGAAAGAATCCGTCTTTAATTTTGGGATAGGGTATCCGTTTTAGCGCTGGGAATGGGTTTAACATCCCTTTGGTAATAGAGGTGACAGCCAGTGCTTAACTTTGTAAAAATCACAGAAAATGCAAGAAAACAATTTAGAGATAATGACAATTGGCGGAGGGTGCTTTTGGTGCACCGAAGCGGTTTTTGATGAGATAAAAGGAGTAAAAGAAGTAATTTCGGGATACTCGGGAGGTACAGTTCCAGGAACGCCAACCTATAGGGAAGTGTGCAGCGGACTTACTGGCCACGCAGAGGTGATCCAAGTGCGTTTCGACCCCAAAATAGTATCTTACAAGACCTTGCTGGAAATCTTCTTGACCAGTCATGATCCTACCACTTTAAATAGACAAGGTGCCGATAGGGGATCGCAATATCGTTCGGTCATTTTTTATCATAACGATCATCAAAAAGAGGTTGCTCTAGAAGTAATGGACGAAATGGCCGCCCATTATGAAGATCCTATTGTTACGGAACTCGTGCCATTTGAAAAGTTTTTTCCAGCGGAACAGGAGCACAGGGATTATTATGCAAACAATCCTTCGCAAGGATATTGTACAGCAGTGATTTCACCAAAAATCGCCAAGTTGCGGAAGATGCATGCCGATAAACTAAAATAACAGACAGCTTCATTAAATAAGAAAAGCCGTCTCAAAACCTGAGGCGGCTTTTTTAATTTTATATTTTCAAAATCCAACCTTAGTATTTCCACTGGCGCTGCTTGTTCAGTTCCTCATTCTTTTTGATTTCCTCTCTTGGGATTACTTTTAGGAAAGAAGGATGTTGCTCAATGGCGTATTCCAATTTCTCGACAATCTCGGCCATGGTATCATTTTCGTAATCGATATCCAATGGGGGTTTTATTTCCATTGTCTGAAGGATTCCTCTCTTTTTGATACGAAGCCCTTTTTTGTCAAAAGAACGCCTAAAGCCATCAATCACAATCGGCACTACGATTGGTTTATTCTTTTTGATAAGATGGGCAGTTCCACGTCGGATTGGATTCCAAGGTTTGGTAGTTCCTTGCGGAAAGGTAATAACCCAACCATCATTAAGGGCTGTGGTAATATTGCTAACGTCGCTCATCTTTACCTGCTTATTAACTTGTTTGCCTTTTTCCCTCCAAGTTCGCTCAATGCTTACCGATCCGGCATAAGCCATAATTTTGGGAAGAATCCCGGATTTCATGGTTTCTTTGGCAGCCACATAATACATATTGAGTTTAGGATGCCATAGATAGCCAATGTTCTTGATATTGTCCTCGCGGCCGCTCAGGCTCGCGTTAAACACGTGGAACATGGCAACCACATCCGCAAAATAAGTTTGATGATTGCTCACAAACAGAACATTTTTATCAGGAAGTTCCCGAATAATGTCGCTGCCTGTGATTTTTAGTTCATTAAAACCCTTAAACCGTCGATGGGTCATAGCACCCATGATCCGGATTAGCCAGAGTTTAATAAAAAGTATATGTCCGAATGGATTTCTTTTAAAAAGCCCCATTATTAATGATAATCGATTTTTATATCCAGTTTATTGTTGCAAAAGGGACCAACCTTTTCCCGATGCCTTTGTGCGAGTGCAATCTTCATATATATTTCCAACATCACCTTTTGCAACTCTATTTCCCAACACGGGAAAATGCTTTTTATTGCTTTTTTTATGTCGTTTAAAAATATAAGTAATCACTTTAGTCCAATCTAAATTAGATGCACCCCTTAAAAGCTAGACCAATCAAGACTTTACAAATTCTAAAAAAAACCTTCATCTTCAATTTGTTGGTGGAACAAAACCGAGATGTTACAATTTCGTCCTTCCTTAAATTTTAAGAGCAACCTTTCCACTTCTTTTACATTTTAGTCCTGGCTCTTGATTCTTAGCTCCCCGGCTTGATTCTTACAGCGCCGCGGGCTCGTTTCTTTACTCGAACAATACTGATTAGGAATGAAAATTCCCTACCATATCCTATTTATGGTTAAAATAAGGTAGTGGTTTTTATTTAATTTTAATCGGCAAATATAATAAAATATGCAAACTATAGAACTTGTCGCAGCAATTCACGCACCTCATTGAGCATCATTGCGGTAGCTCCCCAAACAATATGTCCGTTCAATTTAAAAGCGGGCACCTCCCAGTTGCTGGCATAGGAGGTGGAAAGAATTTGGGTGGTTACGCAGCGCTCGTCCATAAATTTATTGAGGTCCACTTCAATCAGCGCCTCAACTTCTCTGGTTTCAAGAATAAATTTGGGTGTTTCATTTACAATTCCTAAAAAAGGTTGTACAAAAAAGTTGCTTGGCGGAATATAGAGCTGGGTAAGTTTTTTTATGATGGAAATTTTATCCCTGGGTACACCCACCTCTTCCTCCGTTTCCCTTAGGGCAGTATCCACCAGGGAATTGTCCTCTTGCTCAATTTTTCCGCCCGGAAAGCCTATTTGCGCCGAATGAATTCCCTTGTACGTTTTACGAAGTATTAAAACAAGGTTGGTTTCACGCTTTGCCGTGGGATAAAATAAGGCGATTACTCCCGCTTTTTTCGCGGTTTCCATAGAATAGGCCTGTTGCTTAAGTTCTTGCAAACGGTTCATCGGAGCCATTTTAAGTTGGACAGCTTCGCCTGGAAGTTCCATTTTTTCTATTTTTACAATCCTTTTTTCAAACTCCTGAAAATTCATCTATGAAAAAGCTCTTTATTTATTGCCTTGGTCTTATTCTATTTATTGCAAGCTGTGAAGATAACAAAAACAAGGCCGTTAACGAAAGTAAAGCCAGTTCCAAAACGGAAATAGATTCATCAAAAGTTTTAAGACAAGAGCAGAAAAAATCCGAAGAAAAGCCAAAGGATACTATTAAGATAACGGATGAAAATGTAGTTGAGTTTTTGAGCGCTTATGGGAAGGAAAATCCCGAGGACAAGGTGATAATCCATACCCGTTTTGGCGATATAGAAATCCAGCTTTTTAAAGACACTCCTTTGCATAGAGCCAATTTTATCTATTTGGTAAAACATCATTATTTTGATGACACTTTTTTTCATCGGGTGGTTCCGAATTTTATAATACAAGGAGGGAACAGTGACCTTGTTTCCACTCCCAAAAAAAGAACGAAAATTGGACCTAATTATCGCCTTCCCGCCGAAATCGTACCTGGCAGGGTTCACGAATACGGCACGGTTTCGGGGGCCAAGGAATACCGTGAAAATCCAGATAATAAGTCGGCGCCCTATGAATTTTTCATTTTCCTAGGCCCTAAAACCTCAACAACGCATTTAAATGGGAAATATACCATATTTGGTAAGGTGATCAAGGGAATGAATGTGGTTGAAGAAATCTCCAAGGTAGAAGTCGATGGAGAAGATTGGCCCTTGACCAATATCTATATTTCAGCAAAAGTGGTAAAGTAAATAACCAATACCCTTTTTAAACAAGCCAAAAGGTAGCATAGAATAACCGAATTTGCCTTGCGCAAGCCATTGGAAGTGTCAAATTTATTTTTTACTCTCCTCTTTCAACCCAAATGGAATATTACGCCTCCATCTATATTTTGGCTCCTCTGAACCAGAAAAGCCTGTGGATTTGGTAATAAGTATTTAATTTTTGATCCTTCCTTACACCTTCCAAATCATCCATCCTAATCCCAAAATCCTACCTCACAGCTCAAACTTCTCATTACTTATCCTCTCTCCTATAAATACTCGGCAATGAAAGGTCGAAATAAACCGCAAGTAATCTTACGATCATTACAATACCTCCCGATATTGCCACTATCCAATCCGTGGACAAATTGGTCTGCAATAGGAGAAAATAGGCAGAGCCTCCCACGATACAGGCAGTAGCATAGATTTCCTTTCTAAAGATAATGGGAATATCATTGCATAAAATATCCCGGGTAACTCCACCAAAACAAGCCGTAATAGTTCCCAGCGCGATGCAGATCAATGGATGGAACCCTGCAGCAATCCCTTTTTCCACACCCACCACGGTATACAGGGCAATCCCAATGGTATCAAATAATAATAGTGAGCGGCGAATATAATTTAATCTTTTCCTGAAAAGAACGGCGAAGGCCGTGGATGCAAATATCACATATACATAGATGAGGTTGTTCATCCAGGCAATTGGAGCCTTGATGAGCACATCCCGGATAGTACCTCCTCCAACGGCGGCTACGAAGGCAATAATAAGGATGCCAAAAGGATCCAGTTTTTTGTTCATCGCCGTAAGAACACCGGAAATTGCAAAAGCAATGGTTCCTAATATGTCTATAAATAGGAATATATTCACATTCTTTGGGTATAATAATTATAATCCTTGATTACTCTATCAAGGAATAATATAGGTTTTTGTTCCATATTAACTTCCATAACCTTGGCAACCCGATTAGCCAATTTGATGATTACGTTATGATTACCGTTTAAATGGGCATCGTGGAATAGGTTTTTGATGGTCTGCATTTCCGAATCGGTAAAAAGGGTCACCTGCGGATAAATAGGTTCATATCCAGCGGGAAGATCCGTCAATAGCGTATTTGAAAATTGAACGGTTTGCTTTTCGGTTATAACCGTGGTGGAAGCGGCTAGATCTCCTATACGCTGTCCCTTTCCATTTAAAAGGATACTTACTATTGCCAAGGCTCCGCTGGTGATGGTAATATCAATGGGCCGCAACAACCAACGCAATAAATAATTGGAAAGCGCAGGACGAGAGCCATCCAATTTCACTACCCGGAGCCCAAGAGCAGATTTCCCGATACTTTGGCCATTCCACAAGGTCTCAAACAAAAGATGATAACATACAATCGGAAGGCCTATGGTCAAACTAACAAGCAGAGAGGATCCGTTTCCTAGTTTCACATTGGAAAAAACAAGGATAGCGACAATAGCATATGCGCCCATAATTAGAATGTCAATTAAAAACGCTAGAATTCGCTCCCCAATTCCCGCCACGTTCTGGACAATGTTAACATTTTGGGCGGTCGCTATTTGAAAATTATCCATTAAATCTGTTTCTTTGGACAAAACTACACTACTATTATGCGTGAAGCTGCCTTTGCCATGCAAAATAAAGATAAATGGCTAAAATTCGAAAGTGTTCTTCGGAAGAATGTTTCCATAGGCCCCGACGAATTGAGCGCACTTTATATCGAGGTTACGGACCATCTAAGTTATGCGCAAACCTTTTATCCTGGGAGCAATACTTTAAAATATCTCAATGGTCTTTCCGTTTTGGCCCATCAAAAAATATATAAATCCAAACGCGAATCCCGCACCCGGTTTATTACCTTTTATACAAAGGAGTTTCCGCTTTTTATTTCCCAATACCACAAGCAACTCCTTTTTTCATTTTGCATCTTTTTGCTGTTTGCCGTCATCGGAGCATACTCGGCGGCTACCGACGGGGATTTTGTTCGGCTTATAATGGGGGATGGTTATGTAAATATGACCTTATCGAACATAGAAAAAGGTGATCCCATGGCCGTGTATAAACAAATGGGTTCGCTGGATATGTTTTTGGGAATAACCATTAACAATATAAAGGTAGCCCTAATGGCCTTTGCCTTTGGATGTCTTCTCAGCATTGGCACGGTATATATACTGATGCAAAATGCTATTATGTTGGGATCATTTCAATATTTTTTCCATGAAAAAGGATTGCTTTGGGAATCTGCTCGTACCATTTGGATTCATGGTACCATTGAAATAGCCGTGATAATTATAGCTGGATGCGCAGGAATTGTAATGGGAAACAGCATACTTTTTCCGGGAACTTATACCAGGTTGCAGTCTTTTGTTAGAGGAGCTAAGGATGGATTAAAGATATTATTGAGCACTATACCCTTTTTTATTATCGCAGGGTTTCTGGAAGGTTTTGTAACCCGTCACACTCAAATGCCCGATTGGTTAGCGGTGATTATTATCGGAAGTTCATTATTTTTAATTCTTTTTTACTACGTATTTTATCCGTTGCAATTAAAAAGAAGGAATTCTTTTTAATTCTTCAATAAATCCAACCCATAAAAAAAGACGAAATCTTTTAAAATTTCGTCCTTCCATTATAAGCGTTTTATTATGACTTTTTTAAAACAATCCGTTGCTAAAAAAATCTATCCTATTTTTTTAAGCTTCTCTAGCATCTAGAATCTAGTCTCTAACATCTAGCATCTAGAATCTAGCCTCTAGCATCTATCATCTATTTAAACATCCCATTCAATCCCGGAATATCCGGCATTCCTTCCTTGGCAACAGCTGCCAACTCCGCTTCGTTGATATGGGTAGCTTTTTCGATAGCCTTATTCAGTGTTAGTACTAAATAGTCTTCGAGCTGTTCCTTGTCTTCAAGTAAACTGTCATCCACTTCAATGGATTTTATTTTTCTATTAGCGGTAAGGGTAACCTTAAGTAGCCCATCGGAACTTGTTTCATCTATCAGGACCGTGTCCAATCTTTTTTTTGTTGCTTCCACTTTTTCTTGGGTTTCTTTTAATTTACCCATCATTCCCATAATATCTCCAAACATATCTATCGATTTTTAGTTATCGGCAAATTTACTAATTTGGCGAGATTATAAAACCACCAATAATGAGAAATATCGCCGTCCTTTCATTTGCTTCACTTATTTTTGTATTTCCTATGAATGCACAAAATTTTTCAGAGAATAAGATGAATGTCACTCCTCCAATAGCAGAAAAAATAGCCAAAAAATTAGAAGCCAACGGCGATGTTAGAATCGACAATTACTATTGGCTCAACAACCCTGAGGACCCCAAGGTAATTGACTATCTAAATGCAGAGAATGAATATTACGATAAGATGACTTTGCACACCAAAAAGTTCAAGGACGATCTTTTTGAGGAAATGAAATCTCGTATTAAGGAGGACGACCAGTCGGTTCCCTATAAGCTGAATGGATATTTTTATATCACACGATATGAAAAGGGATTTGATTATCCCATTTATACCCGTAAAAAGGGATCGCTCGATGCCCCGGAAGAAGTACTTCTCAATGTAAACGAGATGGCCAAGGGACATGCCTATTTTCAGGTAAACGGACTTAATGTTTCCGAGGACAACAAACTTATCTCTTACGGGGTGGATACTTTGAGCAGACGTAAATACGATATTTTCATAAAAAATCTGGAAACCGGTGAAATCTATTCCGAAAAAATACCTGTGACCACCGGCAGTGCCACTTGGGGAAATGACAACAAAACACTTTTCTACACCCGAAAGGATGAAAAAACCCTTCGGGCAGATAGAATATATAGGCACACTTTGGGCACCGATCCTAGTAAGGATGAACTTATTTTTACGGAAAAGGACGACACCTTCGGCACCTATGTTTATAAAACCAAATCAAGAAAATATATTGTCATCGGTTCCTATAGCACCTTAACTACGGAATTCCGCACTTTGGATGCCCATAACCCGATGGGCGAGTTTAAGGTTTTCCAGCCGCGAGTGCGCGGACTGGAGTACAATATTTCCCATTACGGCAAAAATTGGTATGTGCTTACCAATAAAGATAATGCCTATAATTTCAAGTTGATGCAAACGTCTTTGGACAAGACCACCAAAGAAAATTGGAAAGATATGATTCCCCATCGCACCGATGTACTTTTGGAGGACATGGACATATTCAAGGATTATTTGGTAATAAGCGAGCGTAATAATGGTCTAACGCAGATCCGCATAAAAGGATGGGAGAATAAAGCGGATTATTATTTGCCATTTGACAACGAAACATATACAGCCTTCACCTCCCAAAATCCGGAATTCGACACCAAAATTCTCCGTTACGGCTATAACTCATTAAACACTCCTGCCTCTCTAATCGACTTTAATATGGAGACCAAGGAAAAAACAGTGTTAAAGGAAACGGAGGTTTTGGGCGGTAAATTTGACAAAAACAATTATAAATCGGAACGCTTATGGGCAACTGCTGCCGATGGTAAAAAAATCCCGATGTCTGTAATTTATAGAAAGGGAATCAAAAAAGACGGCAGTAATCCGTTGCTGATTTATGGTTACGGATCCTATGGATCTACCATCGATCCTTATTTTTCATCCGTTCGTTTAAGTTTGCTGGACCGTGGATTTATTTTCGTCATCGCTCACGTAAGGGGAGGGGAATACTTGGGCAGACAATGGTATGAAGATGGAAAGCTTTTGAAAAAGAAGAATACTTTTACCGATTTTGTTGCCGCGTCAAGATATCTGGTAGATCAGGGATACACATCACCCGAACATCTTTATGCCTCTGGCGGATCGGCCGGAGGTCTATTAATGGGCGCGATTTTAAATATGGCACCTGATTTATATAATGGCGTAATCGCATCGGTTCCCTTTGTGGATGTATTGACCACCATGCTGGACGATACCATTCCATTGACAACGGGGGAGTATGACGAATGGGGGAATCCAAATAATCCGGAATATTACGCCTATATTAAAAGCTATTCTCCCTATGACAATGTAGAGGCCAAGAATTACCCAAATATTCTAGTGACTACAGGCTTACACGATAGCCAGGTCCAATATTACGAACCTGCCAAGTGGGTGGCAAAACTAAGGGACCATAAAACCGACAACAATCTGCTTTTGATGCAAACCAATATGGATGCAGGCCATGGCGGTGCTTCGGGTCGCTTTGAGTCGTTGAAGGAAGTAGCAATGGAATATGCATTTTTGTTGGATTTGGAAGGAATAAAAGAGTAGAAAAAAATATTTTCTTACCTTTGCAGAATCAAATCATATTGGTCTCTATTCAAAAATAGACGGGCTGGAATCAGTTTTTAAACTGAAAAATATAACTAACTCCCTTTTTATGGAAGAACAAATTAAAGCTCACAATAGTGTATTGGACCTTATAGGAAACACACCATTGATAAAGCTTAGTAAGATTACCCGGAATATGAAGGGTAATTATTTCGCAAAGGTTGAAGCGTTCAATCCAGGCCATTCCACAAAAGATCGTATTGCCCTATATATTATCGAGGAAGCCGAAAAAAAAGGCATTTTGAAACCTGGCGACACCATAATCGAAACTACCAGTGGAAATACAGGATTCAGTCTGGCTATGGTTAGCATCATTAAAGGTTATAACTGTATTTTGGCGGTAAGTTCCAAATCCTCGGCCGATAAAATCGATATGCTTAAAACGATGGGCGCAAAAGTTTTTGTCTGTCCGGCAAATGTGAGCGCAGACGATCCTCGTTCCTACTATGAAGTTGCCAAGCGCCTACACGAGGAAACCAAAGGCTCTGTTTATATCAATCAATATTTCAATGAGTTGAATATTGATGCCCATTACCATTCCACCGGCCCGGAAATCTGGGAACAAACTCGGGGAAAAATCACCCATTTGGTAGCCTGTAGTGGAACTGGCGGTACAATATCAGGTACCGCTCGGTATTTAAAGGAACAAAATCCCCATATAAAAATTATCGGTATTGACGCCTATGGTTCGGTACTACAAAAATATCATCAAACCCGGGAATTTGACAGTGATGAAATATATCCATACCGAATTGAAGGTCTGGGCAAAAACCTGATCCCTTCGGCCACCGACTTTGATATTATTGATAAATTCGAGAAAGTGACCGATGAAAATAGCGCTCATACCGCGCGCGAACTTGCCAAAACCGAAGGTCTTTTTGTGGGCTATACCAGTGGTGCTGCCATGCAAGGACTGAAGCAATTGGAAGAAGAGGGAGAGTTTGATGCGGAAAGTAATATTGTCGTTATTTTTCCAGACCACGGCTCCCGCTATATGAGTAAAATTTACAATGATAAATGGATGAGCGACCAAGGTTTCTTTGATACAGAGGTTTCTGAAATGCAAAAAATCAAATACATTCAATAGAGTGGGGCCCTTAAAGCAAATTATAGCTTTCTAACTCCAAAAGATTTTATGACTACCAGACTTCCGGACAATTGGAAGTTTGGTTTTCTTTTTTATATTCCCCGTTCTCTGTTCTTTACTCTATTCTCTATTCTCTATTCTCTGCTCCTTAGTCTCCCGTCCCAATGAATACCCAAACAAATCCCTTAAAATCCGAAGACTCAAAAGTGCTTCAAAAGACAGTTTATCCCATTCTCTTTGCCATTGCTTTTTCCCATTTATTAAATGACCTTCTTCAAATTGTAATTCCTTCTATATATCCACTGCTCAAGGAAAATTACTCCCTGAGTTTTACGCAAATAGGGTTTATCACATTTGTATATCAAGTTACCGCTTCTTTATTACAGCCCGTAGTGGGGTTTCAAACGGATAAAAAGCCGATGCCTTATTCCTTGGCGTTTGGGATGTGTTTCACAATGTTGGGTTTAATCCTCCTTGCCTTTGCGCATAATTATGCCGTGATTCTCATTGCCGTTGGGCTAGTGGGGATAGGATCTTCCATTTTTCATCCTGAGGCATCCAGGGTAGCGTATTTGGCTTCAGGAGGGAAGAGAGGTATGGCCCAGGCGATATTCCAGGTGGGAGGAAATTCCGGAACTGCCATTGGACCATTGTTGGTAATATTTCTGGTAATTCCCTATGGACAAGCGTATATTTTATGGTTTTTGCTAGCAGCTCTTTTAGCGATTGCCGTGCTTATACATATTGCCAAATGGTATCAGAAACATTTGATTTTTAGAAAGGCAAATAAAATTAAGACCTTGGAATATCCGCCAAGATTGCGAAAAAAACAGGTGAAAGGCGCCATTGGGATACTGTTGGTTTTGATATTTTCCAAATATATTTATATGACCAGCATCAGTAGTTATTTTACTTTTTACTTAATAGATAAATTTGGATTGACAATTCCTCAATCGCAATTTTATCTGTTCCTTTTCTTTGGCTCCGTGGCATTGGGAACATTTCTTGGCGGTCCGCTGGGGGACCGGTTTGGCAGAAAATACGTTATCTGGTTTTCCATCCTGGGATCTGCGCCCTTTGCGCTCCTGTTACCGTATGTAGATCTTTTCTGGACGGGAACTTTGGTGGTTATGGTAGGTTTGATTCTTTCCTCCGCCTTTTCCGCAATCCTCGTTTTTGCCCAGGAACTATTACCAGGTAAAGTTGGCATGATATCGGGATTGTTTTTTGGTTTTGCCTTTGGCATCGCCGGACTTGGATCGGCCTTCTTAGGATATCTGGCAGACAAAACCAGTATCGAATTTGTTTATCAGCTGTGTTCTTTTTTGCCACTTATTGGTGGTGTAGCATACTATCTGCCCAATTTGCGGTCGAAAACGGTGAAAAAATAATTGGTTGTGGGTCGTTGGTCGTTGGTCGTTGGTCTATGGTCAGTGGTCGGTGGTCGGTGGTCGGTAGTCGGTAGTGGGTAGTGGGTAGTAGGTGGTCAAAATTTTTAATTATTTCTCACCCATAACTCATAACTAAAGTAGTTTTTGGTCTTTGGTCTTTGGTCGGTAGTCGGTAGTCGGTAGTCGGTAGTGGGTAGTAGTCGGTAGTCGGTAGTGGGTAGTCGGTAGTCGGTAGTCGGTAGTGGGTAGTGGGTAGTCGGTAGTCGGTAGTGGGTAGTCGGTGGGCAAAATTATGAGTCTATTCAATTAAGTGTGTCAATTTATAAATTAATAAATTAGACATATGAAAAGTACAGAAAGTAATTTAGATATGGAAGCGCTCATAAAACAAATGGGCGAAGAGCTTCGATCCGGCAAACCC
>Ga0208014_1000147_pt1 | contig 40617 bp, 41 predicted proteins | sample 25_taG_FD_184099 | JGI IMG/M metagenome (GOLD analysis project Ga0208014, IMG submission 184099) | Marine viral communities from Cariaco Basin, Caribbean Sea - 25_WHOI_OMZ (SPAdes) (version 2) | ecosystem: Environmental > Aquatic > Marine > Oceanic | place: Caribbean Sea: Cariaco Basin...
TTCCAGCTCTGAAGCAAGCTTTTCCATAAGCTGTTTTTTCTGGTAGTAATCGTTAATCTTTGCCATGGAATTAAAACCTTATTCAATTAGGGGTTTTAAAAACTAGATTGGAGTTGACTAGAAGTCGCAGACAATAATAAACAAACCAATCGACTATCGCAAAATATTTATTTACCGAGCTTAAATTAAAAAATCCAAATTCCCAATAAATAAAAAGACAAGTTCTTTTCAAAACGACCATGCCAGCGGAATTAATGCAATTGTCGTTAAGGCCACCAATCCGCTCAATGGCAGTCCAATCCGAACATAGTCAAAGAACTGATACCGCCCCGGACCATATACCATCAGATTGGTTTGATAGCCCAACGGCGTTATGAACGAGGCCGATGCCGAAAACATAACGGCAACAGCAAAAGGAATGAAGTTCACACCCAGTTGTTCCGAAACCGCATGGGCAATCGGGAACATCAACACGGCAGCGGCATTATTGGTGATTACTTCTGTAAACAGCGCTGTCAGCAAATAGACAATAGCCAGCGCCAACCACGGCGTTAATGCTGCAAAGCCCAGCAGGCCGCCCGCCACCCATTGGGCGGCACCGGTTTCAGTCATGGCGTTGCCCAGAGCAAAAGACGCCGCAATCACCAGAAGCACCGGCAAATCGACACTGCGACGGGCCCGACTTGCGGTAATACACCCGGAGGCAATCATAGCGCCGGCGGCCAGAAACGCAGCTTCCATGATCTGCAAGAGCCCGGAAGCGCTCACCAGCACCATCAGAAGCAGTATCCCCATCGCCCGGGGTGCCCTGCGGAAATCCGGTGGCGTGGAATCGTTCAACGCGCTGACCAGCAGGAAATCCCGCCGGAAGCGGTATTGCTCGGCAAACTGATGACTGGCTTCGAGCAACAACGTATCACCCATCCGAAAAGTGATATCGCCGAGCTTGCCCGGCACCCGCTTGCCCTCCCGGGACAGGGACAGGATGACCGCATTGAACCGGGTCCGAAACTGGCTATCACGGATGGTCTTGTTCAGAGCCGGGAACTCCGGCCCAAGCACCACCTCCACCAGACACCGCTGGTGGTTGGCGACATCCAGCTTGTGAACACTGCCATTGGCCGGTTTCAGGCCCTGAATTCGGCGCAGTTCACTGGCACATTCCGGCGCCCCTACGAAATACAGACGGTCACCGGCCTGCAGGGTCCGATCGGGCTCTACCGCAGTAATCAGGCGTCCACCACGATCAATTTCCGTAAGATAGCCATAATTCAGGGCCCGGAGGCCGGCCTCGGCAATGGTTTTGCCCACCAATGGCCCGGGCGCAACCACTTCAACCTCCACCCCGTATTCACGCACCTTGTCCAGCTCTTCGGCCACGCCCCCGCGGTCGGGCAGTATCCGGGAGGCAAACAGAACCAGAAACGAGCCGCCCACAAGCAACAGGGGGATGCCAACCCAGGCCAGCTCAAACAATCCCAGGTTGATCCCGAGCTTGCTCTGGAGCATGCCGTCCACCACCAGGTTGGTGCTGGTGCCGATCAGGGTGCAGGTGCCACCCAGAATGGCGGCATAACTCAAGGGCAACAACAACTTGGAAGCGGGAATGCCAAGGCGCTGGGCCCAGTCCTGAATCGCGGGGATGAACATGGCCACCACGGCGGTATTATTCATAAAGGCACTGAGAATGCCCGTGGGCGCAATCATTCTCAGCTGGGCGCCTTTTTCGGTTTTCGGGTGCCCCAGCAGCCGGCGGGCAATCCACTGCACCGCACCGGTCTCCTTCAGCCCGGCGGCCACCACGTACAGGGTTGCAATGGTAATTACCCCCGGGTTGCCGAACCCCGCCAAAGCCTCAGCCGGCCCCAGAATTCCCGAAATCAACAGGAATGCCAGGGCGGCCATCAGGACCAGGTCGGCGGAAACACGGGTAAGCGCAAGCGAAGATAACACCACAAACAGTGTTATCAAGGTCACTATGCCTTGCCACTCCATGGACTCAATCCTTGCGGGTTATCAGCTCCCGCTCTAGCAAATAGGCAATGAGGGACTCGACACACTCGTCCACTGAGTGCCGGGAGGTATCCAGCCGAATCTCTGGGTGTGCCGGCACTTCGTAGGGCGAATCGATCCCGGTGAAATGCTTGATCTCGCCGGAACGGGCCTTTTTATACAGCCCCTTGGGGTCTCGCTCTTCACAGGTGGCCAGCGGCGTATCCATGTGTACTTCAATAAACTCGCCGGCCGGAAACAACTTACGCACCAGCCGGCGATCACTCGTAAACGGCGAAATGAAGGCACTCATGACGATCAAACCGGCATCTGCAAAAAGTTTGCAGACCTCACCCACCCGGCGAATGTTCTCTTCCCGATCATCATCAGAAAATCCCAGATCCTTGCAGAGCCCATGACGGACATTGTCACCATCCAGCAGGAACGTGTGGTAACCGCGTTGGTGCAAGGCCACATCAAGCGCGTTGGCAATGGTCGATTTGCCGGAACCGCTCAAACCGGTGAACCAAAGCAGGCAGGGTTTCTGATTCTTGTTAACCGAACGCTCGGCACGGGTGATTTTATGGTCGTGCCAGACAATGTGTTGAGTCAAAATCCTTTTCCTCAAATCGGGTTGTATTTACTATCTCAAGCCCAGAAGGTCGCAATTACGCTTGCAAATTCATCCAGTTGCCCCGCTGGCAACGAATTAATCCCGGCAGCCGCCTTTCGTCCACCGCCGGTGGGAAACTGCCGGGCCACCTCATCGGCCCCACTGCGATTATCCAGGGGGGCGCGAATGCTCACCTGAAAGCTGTCATCCGCCTTCTCGGTAACGATGGCACAGGCCTTACCCGGATTCCGGTTGGCAAGCTCATTGCCCAGCACACCACTCACCCGGCGGGCCCAGGCTTCATCCGGCAGTTTCACCAGCAGTGAGGTGGCGGTTTCAGAGAGTACCGGTGCCGCCATCCCCTTTGCCATGTCCGCCTTGTAGCCATCCTGCAGCTGCTGCCACGCGGGCGGCGCGGACGCGATCAGATCGAGGGGGTCTGCAAATTTCACGCATTCCCGGTACACATCCGCAGGGTGAAAGTGCAGGTCCCCCACCGAAGCGCCATACCCATTGTAGTTGATACAAACGCCGAGTGTTTTAAGGGCCTCGGCCTGATCGGAAGACAAACCGGCCCTGGCGGCCAATTCCTCACCCACAGCATTGAGATTATCGCCAAAGGCAGCTGCAATCGCCCAGTTATGGAATCGGCCACCCAGGTATCGGTCTACCAGCAGGCTGGTGCAGGTGGTTGGCTGGGTATCGATCAAGGCGGTGAAATTGGGGTTGTCAGGTAGCTCCTCACCGGGAAAGTGGTGGTCCACATAAAAGACGGAACAGCCCGCCGCAAGCAGTGCATCCACAGCGCTCCGGTTTTTATCGAGACTGACATCAAGGATATTGACCCGGGCAGGCGCGCCGGTCGGCACATGCCTGGCCAGTGCGGTGTCTCGCTTAACACCGGTGATGAGTATTGTGTCCGCAGGCTCGGCGAGGCGAAGCTGGATCAGTGCACAGATGCCATCGGCATCGCCATTAAATACATCGTAAATCTGCATGCTTTCTCTTCTCTCACAACCTCAAATCAGCCTCGCCCAGCGGCAGAACACCTTTGAGATCAAATAAAACACCATCGCCTTTCAAATAAGCCCGGAGCTCTTTGGAAGACTTCGCTGCATATTCCCGGTGCGGTACAGCGAGAAAGACCGCGTCATAATCCCCTGCCTTTGGAGCATCCACCAAAGAAATACCGTATTCATGCTCGGCTTCCTCATTATCTGCCCAGCAATCGGTAACATCCACCGCACACCCGAAATCTTCCAGTTCCCGGATAACATCGACCACCCGGGTATTTCGCAAGTCCGGGCAGTTCTCCTTGAAGGTCAGACCCATCACCAGCACCTTTGAAGACGCAATCGTCTGCCCGGTTTTAATCATCGCTTTAACCAGCTCCGCCGCCGCATAAGGCCCCATATTATCGTTCACCCGGCGCCCGGCGAGGATGATTTCCGGATGATAGCCGATAGCCTGAGCTTTATGGGTCAAGTAATAGGGGTCCACGCCAATGCAGTGCCCCCCTACCAGGCCAGGCTTGAACGGCAGGAAATTCCATTTGGTGCCCGCTGCCGCGAGCACTTCGTGAGTATCGATTTTCAGGCGCGTGAAAATCATAGAAAGCTCGTTCATCAGCGCGATATTCAGATCGCGCTGAGTATTCTCGATTACCTTGGCCGCCTCGGCCACCTTAATAGAGCTTGCTCTGTGTGTGCCGGCGGTAATAATACCGGCATAAAGCGCATCCACTTCATCAGCAATCTCCGGCGTGGAGCCGGACGTGACTTTCATGATGCTGGCCACCCGATGCTCTTTATCACCGGGGTTAATACGCTCCGGGCTGTAACCGGCATAAAAGTCGCGGTTAAATACCAGGCCGGAGACTTTCTCAAGAACCGGCACACACACTTCTTCCGTTGCGCCTGGGTATACCGTGGATTCATAAATCACGATATCGCCTTTTTTCAAAACCGCGCCAACGGTTTCACTGGCTTTAATCAGGGGCGTTAAATCCGGGGTTTTAAACTCGTTTATCGGTGTGGGCACCGTCACGATATATATCTGGCAATCGCGAATGCCTTCGAGATTATCGGTGAACGACAATCCCGATGCGGCAGCTAATTCTTCACGGGACACCTCGCGGGTGAAATCAAAACCGTCTTTAAGATCAGCAATACGTTTGCTGTTGATATCAAAACCGACAATCTGGCGCTTTTCACCAAACGCGGCCGCCAGAGGAAGCCCCACATAGCCAAGACCGATGACTGCAATTTTCTTCATTTGAAATCCTTTCCATGTCAGGCCGCGTGATCACGTTTTGGGTGGGTTTGGTCGCCTTGGCCAGCCAGCAAACCCTGAATGCTAATATCCTCATCCAACGAATCCCAGTGAATACCATGAACACTCAGTTCAAAGTCATCTCTGGCTTTTTGTTCCGCGTGCAGCAGACGTGGGAACCAGGCCAACGGAGCACCGATTGTGCGGCCGTCAGAAAGAGTGACCCAAAGATTGTCTTCATCAAACCAGACTTTTTCAGGCGAAATAGTCATACCACGCTTCCTCAAACCTCTGTCGGTTCTGCTCTGTTACTTCCAACAATACTCTAATTGTACGGGCATCAAAACCATCATTACGCGCTAGAGCTGCAGTTGGACACAGCCAGAACTTGGCTTCTTTGCCCGAAGCTCGGACATGGACGTGGGCAGGCTCCAGGGGGTTGCCCTCGTTCGAGTAGAAAAAGAACTTGAACCCTTGATACCGGAAAATAACTGGCATAATTACTCCGCTACTCGGGGATCAAAACCTGAGGCTGAGCCAGCAGCCCTTCCAACTTGGTCTTCAGCGCCTCTTTTGCGCTTCGATCCCCATGCACCACCCGAATCTCCTTCGGAGCCTGAGGAATACCCTGGACAAACCGAAGCAAATCACTCTGCCCCGCATGGGCCGAATAGCCGCCCACCTGATGAACCCGGGCCCGGATATCGTATCGCTCGCCATCCAGTTCCACCCAGCCATCGCGCGGGCCATAAGCCAGAATATCCCGCCCCGGCGTACCTGCGGCCTGGTAACCCACAAACAGAACATCGTTCCGCTTATCTCCGAGCATCGCTTTCAGATAATTCACAACACGGCCACCGGCACACATTCCGGAGCCTGCCAAAACCACACAGGGACGCTGGGAGCGGGCGAGGTAATCCACCGCGTTCAGGTGGTCTTCGTGGGAATTGATCACCGTGAGCTGCTCGAAGGACAACGGATGCCGGCCCTGGGTTACCCGCTCTGTGGCTTCGGCATCCCAGTAGGGCTTCAGATCCCGGTATATCCGGGTGAACTCGGCTGCCAGAGGAGAATCGACAACGATTTCCAGGTTACTCCAGAGATCGCCGCCAAACTCATGAATCAAACCCTCAACCTCGTACAGCAACTCCTGAGTCCGCCCGATGCTGAACGCCGGCACCAGCACCGTACCCCCATCCTCCAACGCATGCTCCAACACCGCCTTCAACCGGTACCGCCGGGTCTCCCTGTCCTCATGATCCTTATCACCGTAGGTACTTTCAATCACCAACCGGTCCGCCCGCTCCGGCGATTCAGGCGCCGGAAGCAAAGGCGCATGGGGCGCGCCGAGATCACCACTGAATACAATCCGCTCCTCAGCATCCCCTACACGGGCGTCACACTCCACATAAGCCGAGCCCAGAATATGCCCTGCCCTTTGCAACCGAACCGACATCGAGCTATCCCCCTCGGAAAACACCGAATGCCACTGGCCGTAGGGTACCGGCACCAGCCGGGAACGAATCAGCCCAAGAACCTGCTCAATCAATCGCCTGTCCCGGGTAAAGCCAATCTTCAGGGCATCCTCCAGAATCTCCGGAAGCATGATGGCGGAGGGTTCCGAACAAATAATCGGCCCCTCAAAACCCGCCGCCAGCAAATAGGGTATGCGGCCAACGTGGTCAATATGCACATGGGTAACGATCAGGGCGCGGATATGCCCGATGGGGAAATCAATGGAGAGATCAGAAGCGGAAGCGCCGCGGCCTTCGTCCTGGCCCTGGAACAAGCCGCAGTCTATAAGAATACCGTTCTTCTGGGCGCCACTTTTGAGTGTAAGCTCATGGCAGGAACCGGTTACGCCACTGGTAGCCCCATGGTGAAGAATATCAATCATCGTCAACATTCCCTGTTGATTAACGAAAGCGGAGGCCATCAGGCCCCCGCTAAAAAGTCAGAACTAATTCACAACCTGAAATTATACATCAGCCCAATGGCAATCTTCGGACCTTGTCCGCATTCCTGGGCTCGCTTACCTGCTCCTGATTGCCGATACACCAGACCAGATCTGCCACGCCGCTGTTCGGAGTAAACCCCGTGGGCGCCGTTTTCAGAATCTCGAGGATTTCCTGGCAATCAAACTCATGGCTGGCACGCATAAGCCGGTTCAAGGTCTGCTCTACCTCATCCCAGACCATAAATGCCTCGCGTGCCATCATAATGCGCGGATGGGCCGTACCCCGGGGATCATCGCCTATCAACAACTCCTCAAACAGCTTCTCACCCGGCCGTAGCCCGGAGTAAACAATCTCGATGTCCCCATCCGGCCGTTCGTCGGTTTTCTCGACCAGGCCCATCAGATGAACCATCTTGCGGGCAAGGTCCGCAATCTTTACCGGCTCGCCCATATCCAGAACAAATACCTCTCCACCCTGTCCCATGCTGCCCGCCTGAAGCACCAGCTGGCTGGCTTCGGGAATGGTCATGAAGTAACGGATAATATCCGGGTGAGTCACCGTCACCGGGCCACCATCGCGGATCTGGTCCCGAAACAACGGTACTACAGAACCCGAGGAACCCAGCACATTGCCAAAACGCACCATAGAAAAGATGGTGCCGGACTGCCTCTGGGCCAGCCCCTGAAGCACCAACTCCGCCATGCGTTTGCTTGCGCCCATCACATTGGTGGGACGCACGGCCTTATCGGTGGAGATCAGAACAAAGCGCTCCACCCCGGCGGCGATGGCAGCCTCGGCAACATGGAAGGTACCAAACACATTATTCTGCACCCCCTCAATAATGTTGTGTTCAACCAGTGGTACATGTTTGTAAGCCGCCGCGTGGTAGACCGTCTCAATGCCAAAACTGCGCATGGCAATTTCACAACGCCGGCGATGAGTCACGCTTCCCAAAAGCGGGTGAATCTCGACACCCAACCCTTCTATCCGGTTCAGGGCCTGAAGTTCACGCTCAATGGCATACAGTGAAAACTCCGACTGCTCAAACAATACCAATTGGGAAGGCCGATGCAGAATAATCTGGCGGCAAAGTTCAGAGCCAATGGAACCACCGGCACCGGTCACCATCACCGCCTTGTTGTAAAGGCTTTTGGCCACCTGGGCGTTATCCGGCTGGACCGGATCCCGGCCCAGCAAATCCTCAAGTTCCAGATCCCGAATATCGTTAATCCGCGCTTGCCCGGCCACCAGTTCCGACATGGTAGGAACCGTCTGAACCGGAATAGCCAGGGGCTCCAGTCTCCGGAGCAGTCGCTTGCGATCAATCCCTGAGTTGGCGTCCAGCGCCAGCAACAGCCGCTTGATGCCGTGTTTCTTTATCGCCCGCTCAATATGGCTAATGTCGTAAACCGGAATGCCATTGATCAACGCCCGGTGATTGGCTTTTCGAAAGGTGATGAAGGCCGAAGGGTGATATTCGGTGCCCTGCTCCAGCGCATTGGCAAGCTGCAGACCGGTTTCGCCGGCGCCCACAATTGCCACAAACTGTTTGTTACGGTGTCTCGGGCGATGCACCAGCATCCGAACACTCATGCGGGTTCCGCTAACAAAAATAAATGCCAGGGAACCGTAGATTACTGGCACCGACCGGGGCACCATGACCTCAAGCCAGTAACCAAGCAGGATCAATGTAACCGCAGAAATACAGACGCCGGAGAAGATTGTAATAAAAGCACGGTCACTCAGGTAGCGAATCACCGCCCGGTAAAGACCCAGCCTGATGAAAACCGCAATCGTAAACACCACCGTGAGCCCGGAGATAATCAAGTGCTCCCGGCTTGGTACCCAGAGTTGCTGATCCAGCCGAAGAGAAAACGCGGCGTAAAGAGCAAAGAAAAGCGCTACAGCATCGACAGCAACCGAAATAAGCCGCTTGTGGAACCGGGAGAGGTTCAGAAATCGTTCAAACATAGCGTACCTTCATATCAACTGCCCCCAGATTTACCGCAATTATGTCCGTCAACCACAGAGCAGTCATCACTGAAATAATTACAAAGCTTAAATCAATCCTTACCAGGTACCCGATCCCCTGCACCCTTCCCTGCCACCGTCATAAAAATATACTTGAAGTAAGCGCCAATCGTCAGGTTCTCCAGCATTTTCTGATCTGTCTCTGCCAGCAATCTCGGGGTAGACATATCGATATCATTTACCTGCGCCAATCCCGTAATACCCGGCCGGGCTCCCAACACACCGCGGCTCTCTCGTTCGGCGATCAGTTCTTCCTGATTGAACAAACAGGGGCGAGGGCCTACCAGGCTCATCTCGCCCTTGAACACGTTCCAAAGCTGAGGCAACTCATCCAGCTTGGTTCGGCGAAGAAAGCGACCAAACGGGGTAATAGCATCTGCACTGGCCAAATGGCTGGCAACCGAGGCAGTATCTTTTTTCATTGTGCGGAATTTTACCAATGTAAACGGCTTCTTGTTTCGTCCCACCCGCTGTTGCCGGAACAGTGGCGAGCCCGTATCAAAAAAGCCCACCACCAACAAAATCAGCAATACTGGAAACCCGAACACCAAGCCCAGCAGGGAAAAGAAGAAATCAAACAACCGAATCAACATGCATTCTCCGAATCAAAACAGCGACGCAGCCCTTCTTCAATTGAAAGGGGAGGCTCCCAGCCCAGTAGATTACGGGCTTTCGAAATATCTACCTGCAAGGAGCCCAGGACGCGCTGGGCAACTGGCTTTTTGCCCAGCAGCCCCGCACCGAACATCAATACGCCTGCGGGTACTGGAACCAAACGGGCAGGTTTACCCATGGCCTTACCGATTCCACGCAACAACTCCGTGGTAGAAAGGTCTTCGCCATCTCCCGCCAGGAACACCTGATTACCGGCTTTGGGGTGATCAATGCAGGTAACAATCAAATCCACCAGATTATCCAGAGCCACCAAAGAGCGCTTGTTTTGAATGGCTCCAAGAGGAAGAGGAAAGCCTTTCTCAAACAGCTTGATCATGGAGGCGAAGTTGCCCTTAACACCGGGGCCATATACCAGAGGCGGACGGATGATCACCACTTCCATGCCAGTTTCCTCGGCTAAAGCCTGCAACGCCTGCTCCGCTTCCATCTTGGAGATGCCGTAGGCATCCTCGGGAGCCGGAGTGGATTCAGCATTGAAAGGCCGCCCCTCTAAGGTTTGTTCGCCATTCACCTTGATCGAGCTAAGAAAGATAAATCGGGTAACGCCCGCCTTGGCGGCTTGGCGGGCAAGATTGAGCGTGCCTTCCACGTTAACCCTGCGGTATTCGGCCAGCGGATCTTCGGTCTCATCCTTCATCACATGAGCGCGGGCTGCTGCATGAATCACCACATCCTGTCCACCCAGCGCTGTGGCCCAATCCGTACTTGCATTCAGCTCGCCAACAACAAACTCTGTTCCGCAAATTGAGGAACCCGATCGCCGGACGGCACACGCCAATGAAACGCGGTCTAACTGGTCAAGTTGGCACGCTAGGCGCCTTCCAACAAATCCAGTGGCTCCAGTTAGTAAAACTCTCACAAATTGAACCATCCGTCGTTAACCATGCACCGAGACCTCGTCATAGATGTTCAAATGCTGGGCGACTATTTGCTCGATAGAGAAGGCCTCTTCCGCCAGCTCGCGACCGGCCTTCCCCATTCTGTCCCTAAGCCCGGGATTCTCTATCAGCTTTTGAATTGCGTTCGCCAAGGCAACTGGATCTCTAACGGGAACCAGTAGCCCTGTTTCATCGGGCGTAATCGCGTCCCGGCAACCGGGTACATCCGTCGTCACCACGGCTCGCCCGCAGGCTGCCGCCTCCACAAGGCTCTTGGGCAGTCCCTCGCGATAAGATGGCAAGCATACGATATTCGCAGCAGCGTATTGGCCTGCAATATCAGAACGGAACCCCAACAATTTGACGATGCCTTCCTTGCGCCACTGATCAAGCTCCGCTTGATTTACGCTTGTAAGATTTCCGGGGTCCGCAGAACCAATCAACCTCATCTGTACTTCTACACCGCGATTCCGTAAGAGCTTGGCCGCTTCAACAAACTCGAAAACCCCTTTATCTTTCAACAGGCGCGCGGCCATCACCACCACCGGCTTTCCCCCGTCCGGCTCAGGCACATACGGATAGTCAGCCAGCGAAACGCCGGAGCCACGAATCAAGCGAGCATCACCAGCTTGCAGAGCTCCCAGTGAGATCAGGGTATCGCGGTCATCCGGGTTCTGGAAAATAACTGCCAGACGCTTCTGTTTGAAAGCTGCCGAGTACAACTTGGTAATCAGCCAACGGCGCAGCTTTGCCACTAAGGAATCCGCCAGAAACACCGTACCCAGCCCCGAAACCGCCGAAACAACGCCAGGCACCCGCCCCAGGCGCGCCGCTATGCCACCATAAAGCACCGGTTTGATGGTTATAAGGTGAACGAGATCTGGCTGAATTCTCTGAAAAAGCCGGACCAAACTCACCAGCGTTCTGAGTTCCACTAAGGGATTTTGCCCGCTTCGGGCAAATCCAATCGGGTGATGGATAAAACCTTTTCCCCAAATGGTCTCAACGCCAGGTCCAGGAGCCGAGGCGACATGCACCAGGTATCCTGATTCCCGAGCAACATCGGCAATCGGCAATCGATGCGACAAAAAAAACTCAGGAGCATTGACCACGAACAGTATTACTTTGGAATTGCCTGCCAACGTTTGTTCGCCTTACACACTAGAATTTAATTGGGCACTTACTTTATCCGGCCCAGAAGCCCGGACTCTGGCTTATAGACGCAAATGCGCCTCGCCCAAAGGCAACACACCCTTCAAGTCAAACAAAACACCATCTGCTTTCAGGTAGCCCCGTAGATCATTCAGGTATTCCCTAAACTCGGTCATTGCAATGGTATGGCCGGCTTCTATCATGGCTTTCACCAGTTCCGCTGACCTGCTACCTCCTTTCTAACTAATCATGACCCGAGCAACATTTATCACTGCCGGAAGGCAGTGGTTTTATTGCAATTACTTAAGGCCCGCGCCGGGGCTCATTCTCTTAGATACCAAGGCATCGACTTTGCAATGCCCTCACGAATCCGATACTCCGGCGCATATCCCAGCTTACTCGCAGCCTTGCCAGTGTCCGCCTGAGAATGGCGAACATCCCCCGGCCGGAAATCCCGATAAGCCGGGTCTTTCTCATACACTACACCATTCTCCGCTAAGGCACTTTTTAAAGCCGAGAACAGATCATTCAATGTGGTCCGATCCCCCACCGCAACGTTGTAAACCTCGTTCTTTGCCGAATCATCCGCCATGGCCGCCAACAGGTTGGCCTGCACCGCATTCTCAACAAAACAGAAATCGCGACTGGTTTCGCCATCACCATTGATGAATACATCCTCACCACGCACCATGGCAGCGGTCCATTTCGGGATTACAGCAGCATAGGCACCATTCGGGTCCTGTCGCTTGCCAAATACATTGAAATAGCGCAGTCCAATGGTTTTGAAGCCGTAGGTTTTTGCAAACACATCCGCGTACAGCTCGTTCACATACTTGGTAACGGCATAGGGCGACAGAGGCTTGCCAATATTCTCTTCAACTTTAGGCAACGCGGGATGATCACCGTATGTGGAACTGCTAGCAGCGTAGGTAAAGCTCTTAACACCGGCATCACGGGCAGCCACCAGCATATTTAGAAAACCCGTTATGTTCGCTGCATTCGTGGCAATGGGATCGCTTATTGACCGCGGTACCGAACCGAGGGCTGCCTGATGCAGAACATGATCCACACCCTCACAACTGTTATTACAGTCGTCCGGATTGCAGATATCTCCTTCAACAAAACGAAATTTTGACCACTGAGTTTCTGTGACAGCGCGCTTTACTTCATCCAAATTCCTTTGATGCCCTGTCGCAAAGTTATCAAGGCCAACGACGTACTGATCGAGTTTTAGCAAATGTTCGAGCAGATTGGATCCAATGAAACCGGCGACGCCAGTCACCAACCATGTCTGACGCTGCCCTGTGAGTGATCCAAGCAATTTTTCGTATGCATGCATATTTACGGTATCCGAATTGGTTGCAATGGGAAAAGAATTACAAGCGTAGATCGCACGCTGAAGCCGGAAGGATATATTTCAGGTCGTATAAAACGTGGTTTGATTTTCCAAAGGCACGAATGTTCTCTGCTCCCATTTCAGCGAATTGTTTGTGACCGACCGCCAGAATCACTCCATCGTATGTATCCTTCGCAGGCTCGCTTACCGGAGTAATACCGTATTCGTACTCGGCTTCCATCGGATTTACCCATGGATCAAAACAATCCACCTGAACACCGTAATCTTTCAGTTCGCTGACAATATCAACAATTCTGGTATTTCTAAGGTCCGGACAGTTCTCCTTAAAAGTCAGCCCCATCAGAAGCACCCGTGCACCGTCTACGTGAATGCGCTTCTTCAACATTGCCTTCACAAGCTGACTCGCGACATAGGCCCCCATACCATCGTTCAATCGACGCCCCGCCAAAATAATATCGGGGTGATACCCCACAGACTGAGCCTTGTAGGTGAGATAATAGGGATCTACGCCAATACAGTGACCGCCAACCAGCCCGGGGCGAAATGGAAGAAAGTTCCATTTGGTGCCCGCTGCTTTGAGAACTTCTTCAGTGTCGATGCCAAGCTTATTAAATATCAAAGCCAGCTCATTGATCAGGCCAATGTTGACGTCTCTCTGGGTATTCTCAATGACCTTTGCAGCTTCTGCGACCTTGATGGAGCTCGCTTTGTGCGTACCGGCAGTAATGATAGAGCGATAAAGCTGATCAACGATGTCTGCAATTTCCGGAGTAGAGCCGGAAGTTACTTTCAGGATATTGGTGACTCGGTGCTCTTTATCACCGGGGTTGATGCGCTCCGGGCTGTAACCGGCGAAAAAGTCCTTATTGAAAGCAAGACCGGAAACACGCTCCAGTACCGGCAGACACTCTTCCTCCGTGGCACCCGGATACACCGTGGACTCATAGATAACAATATCTCCGGACTTAAGAACCTTTCCGATGGTCTCGCTGGCTTTGATGAGCGGTGTCAGATCCGGTTGTTTATGTTCATTAATCGGCGTGGGCACGGTTACGATAAACATGTTGCAGCGCCTTAGGTCATCCAAAGAGCTGCTGAAAGACAGAAGGTTAGCGGAAGCAAGCTCTTCATCATCCACTTCCAGAGTGCTGTCGCGGCCCTCTTGCAGCTCAGCTAATCGTGCAGTATTGATATCAAAGCCCACGGTTGAATATTGCTTTCCAAACTCCACCGCGAGTGGGAGTCCTACATAACCGAGTCCAACAACTGCGATTTTCTTATCATCCAGGACAGGAGACATAATACACCTTTAAAAGTGATCAATTTTCTGAAGATAGTAAATTGGAAAGAACGGAGATTACTGCTTGGCTAATGCTTCCTAGGGGTAGCTTCGAGCTAGGACTGGAACATCAGAAGATCTTATAGTAGCGATGCCACCTCATCAGTTTGAGTCGTAGCACTCCACATTATCCAAATGTTTAAGTCGGCGTGCCCTAGCGACCACTAACTCCGGCCTCATGGGTGTCAAACCAGCATGTTTCATATGCCTCAACCATATTCTCTATTGAATACTTCTCGGAAATCCGCCGGCGACTGGCGGCTTTCCGAGCCTCCCACGAGGAGGGAATAGATTGCCACTCTAGCGCTAGCTCAATAATTATGTCCGCCAAAGCTCGTGAATCACGAGAAGGACAGCAGACTTTTTGATCACCCAGGATCTCCGAGGCGTCACCAACATCCGTTGAAATGCAGGGCGTGCCGCAGGCCATTGCTTCCGAAAGAACATTCGGGAAACCTTCCGACAAACTTGAGAGCACATGTAAATCTAGCGCATTCATAATCGCGGGGACGTCCGAACACTGTCCAATCAATAACACATTATCTTGCAACGCGAGCTTTGCGATTTGCCCCATTAAATCGGGATTTTTTGGAGATAGACCCTTTCCAATGAGAAGGCAACGAAAAGGAATATTCCTTTTTTTTACCTGAGCCAAAGCTTGGAGTAGGTTAGAATGATCTTTCAAAGGATCAAAACGTGCGACGTTACCAATGATGAATTCGTGACTACCAAGCCCGAACTCCGCTCGAACCCGATTCCTTGCATCGTTATCTGGCCTAAAGCGTGACAAGTCATAACCGTTCGGTATCACACATAGCTTTCTCGCTGCGTAACCAAGATTGTCATGGACAATTTTTGCCTTGTTGGCACAGCAAATGATTTTTTTGGGCAACCAACCAGATAGTAATGCGCAAATACGAGCAATCATAATCGTAGATCTTTTAGAAAGTCCTTTTTCCAGGACAGAATGATGAACACCCCAATACAAATTTCGCACGCCCGCCAATCTGGCTGCAATTCCGCCAGCCAAATCAGCATGGTACATCCATGTCTGTACAATATCTGGCTTTTCTGAACGAATTAGTTTGATTAACTTAAAAATATCAAAAATGCTTTTCGCTGCAGGCTTCATATTTAAGCTATAAACCGTCACGCCTGATTTACGCAATATAGAGCCATATTTTCCTTCATCTATCAGTGAAACTACAACATGCCGTATATTTTTACTGTTCTGGCATAGAGAAACTAAAACACTTTCTGCGCCTCCATCGTTAAGCCCAGTAATAACATGCAGGACTGTTTTATCATTATGACAAGTCAAATTTTGGTTGTCTCTTACCACATTAAAATTCATTTTGTGTCCAGTTATGAAGCCAGAACCCAAGAGATATGTAATCTTATCTGTTAACCCAAGGCCAATTGAGTTAATAAGCTTCGGGGTTAGCTTCCAGCCATGACTGGAACATCAACACATCCCATAGGTAATAATGCCAGTTTTTGTTCCCGGAGATGTGCTCGCTCCACATTTTTCGAATGGGTACAGGATCAAAGAAGCCCTCACTCTTCAATCGATCCTCACTCAACAGGGCCTCAGCCCATTCCCTGAGCGGGCCACGCAACCAGTGCTCAATGGGGATTCCAAATCCCATTTTAGGGCGCTCCATCAACTCACGAGGTACGTAACGATACAAGACCTGCCGGAGCAGCCACTTGCTTTGCCCTTCCCGAAATTTGAACGCCATAGGCAGTCTCCATGCGAACTCAATTAGCCGATGATCCAAGAGCGGAACCCGGGCCTCAAGAGATACCGCCATGCTAGCTCTGTCGACTTTTGTAAGAATGTCGTCAGGAAGGTAAGTCATTTGATCTATGTACATCATCTGATCACTAAAGCCGTCCAGGTCAGCCAAATCATAATGCTGACTGAAAATAGTGGCAGGCTCTGAAGCACCCAGCACAACCTGATTCGGCGCGCTCCAATGCGAGACCAATTGACGATAAAACGCTCCACCGCTGGGATTCTCCAGAATTTGAGCGAGCTTGGGAAGTCGATCAGCCAAACGTTCGATTCGTAAACTTGCAGGCAGGACAGCCATCGCATTTTCAAGTGTTTTGGCAGGCGCACAACGGGCAATCCACGCTAATGACCGCCTTAAAGAAGCTGGGAATTTTTCCAAATTTCCCCAAATTCTCTGACCTTTAAGATATCGATCATATCCGAAAAAAAGCTCGTCGCCTCCATCACCGGACAGACTGACCGTAACATTGCGGCGTGCCAATTGGCTCACCAGATAAGTTGGAATCTGAGAGGAATCCGAGAAAGGCTCATCATAGATGCCAGGCAGCTTAGGAATAACCGCCATCGCGTCTTCTGGAGAGACATAAAGCTCCGTGTGATCGGTTCCAAGGTGCTCAGCCACAGCCCTAGCGTGCACCGCTTCGTTGTAGCCTTCTTCGTGAAAACCAATAGAGAAGGTCTTCACCGGCCGTTCACTCTGTGCCTGCATGAGTGCTACAACAGTCGTAGAATCATATCCGCCGGATAGGAACGCTCCCAGAGGCACGTCTGCCGCCATACGCCGGGACACCGCATCACGCAGCAAAGTCTCCAGCTCGTCTGTCCAAGACTCAGGGCTGACGGGCACAGATGACGCCCCCTGTTTCGCTATCTGCCGCAGATTCCAGTAACAAACGGGCTCGCCAATACTGCATCCATCTTCCCGAATCGCCACGAAGTGCGCGGGAGGCAACTTTGCAATACCTTCATAGATACTCCAGGGAGACGGGACATAATTGTGGCGCATGTACAACGCTAAAGCGTTGCGGTCTATTTTGCCTTTCCACTCAGGGTGCTCAGAAAGCGCCTTAAGCTCAGAGCCAAAAAGAAAGACTTCACCACTACGGCCATAAAAGAGCGGTTTCTCTCCCATCCGGTCACGAGCTAAAAACAAGGTGCGCTCGCTCGCATCCCAAAGCGCAAAGGCAAACATCCCGTTCAACCTCACAAGCGCACCCTCAATGCCCCAGTGCTGAATGGCTGCAAGAAGCGTTTCGGTATCCGAATGACCACGCCAGGCTAAGTTTGCACCCTCAACTTCAAGCTCCTGCCGGAGGTCCCGATGGTTGTAAATTTCACCGTTATAGACGATCGCGAAACGCCCGCACGGCGAAAGCATGGGCTGGTGGCCCGCCGGCGAAAGATCCAGTATTGAAAGGCGACGATGGGCCAGTGCCAAACGTTCGGAATCATCTGCCCAAACCCCAGAATCGTCCGGTCCACGGGATTCGATACGCCGTGCCATACGCTCTGCAATACCAGGCATGAACGTTTCCCCACCCCAGAAGCCGGTGATGCCGCACATTAATATTTTCTCCAAATCAATTCTTCATAAAGCTTCTCGTACTGACCCACTACTTTCTCCAGACTGTACTTTGGTTTGATTCTTTGTCGCAGGGCTGTGCCGAGTTTTCGACATTCATCACAGGGTATAGCGATTAATGAGAACAACCGCTCAGGCAGAAATCATCCATCGCCTACATAAGACGATGCACATAGCTCCGCTACCCGGAAAATACAAATTTATCCTCGAGGTGCGCCGGAACGATGCCGTGAAGGACGGCATTCTGCAGCGACACTTTACGGCCTACAAGCAAAGATGCATGGTCTTTAAGGTCGTGAAAACGCGTAACATGACCGAAGACCATAACGTTAGTTGGACATAAAAACTCTGCATGGGCCGTTTGATCGTTTTCCCGCCGAGGCATCAGGCATTCGAGATCAAAACCGTTCGGGATGACGAGCCCGTTGCGATTTCTATATCCAAAGGCTTAAGCTGACTCTTGACTCCGACCCATCCAACCAGAAAAAAGATTTAATAGCGCCCTTTCTGCACCACCCGTATTCAGGCCAGTAATAATATGTAAAATTCTCATAATGAGAGTTGAGCCGATTGGAGGTCGCGAGAACCGTAGGACTTTGATAAAAGCTGCCTCAAAATACCAACACTTCCGTAAAACTGGAAAAATGCAATTATACCCTCGAGCTGATAACGATGCCGTGGTCCTTGAAGTTCTTCAAACATACCGTAAAGCAAAATCATTCCCAAAAAATATATAACGATGAATCTGGCAGTAAGTGAAGCTTTTCGCCACACACGATAGATCCCAAAAATCAAAGATAACAACATTAGCCAGTGGAAGGTTTGTGGTACGTTCAAGAACGAATAGCTTTCTGAAGTATGGAACGGAATTGGCGTCAACAAAAACCTTATCGTACCATACATCGGGTTAACAAATTTCTCTCGTAGCTGGCCAAAGGCACTTAGTACTCCGTCGAAACCAAACAGCACAATCACTCCAATCAGCGCAGCCGGAACGACGGTCAATAATGCAGGATTTCGACGCCACTTGGGCGAAAACAAAAGAGCCACAAATAATGCGGAAAATAATATAATCGGCAAATAAAACCTTGTGAAAAATAGGACCAGACTCACTACCCCAAATATAGCTGCAGCGCGCAGATAGTGGCCATTTTCCATTCGGCTGACGGCATAAACTGATGCTGCGGTGAACATAAGCACCAACGTATCTTTGCCGTTCATTATGGTGGACCAAGCAAGGATGTTAGGCTGAAGGGCCAAAAATACAAACAACGCGACGGAAAGAGATCTTGAGAACCCAAGAGAGGAACGAACCGCGCAGGTTATCAAACCGGCCATTACGACTGTCAAAACAACATTGATTGATACCGGAGCGTAATAAGCGTGACCAAAAATGCGAAATGAATCGGCATTAAAAAGGTAATATGAAAAATGCATTCCACCCGCTACGGAAAACAGCTCTGGCAGATGCGCTAAAAAGTTAATGGAACTTACATCATGGGTTACAAGATATTTCCCACCCTCTACATAGCTCCAATCATCTAAGAATGTGAATGTTCCGTCAAAGACGACACCGTAGTAAAGAGTAAAAATACCAGATTTTACACACGCAACAAAAAAACTCCAATTTAGCTCTCTTGTCACCCATAATGCGATTAAAAAGCTAAATATTAATATCATTAGCGCCGGTTTCACTATTTCAAATAATGAAAAAGGTCCAACTATGTCAAGCACCCCAAACTTCCTCTTCTATACCGATCACCTCGTCCCATGTCCTCATAATCGTTTTAGCCCCAAAACGCTTCCGAACTAGAGCGGCCTCCTTACCCATACATTTACGCTTCCGCTCATCTTTAATAAGGCCTCCCACTGCCTCGGCCATTCCCCCAAATCCTTTTTCCGGCGAAATAACATATCCATCGATTCCCTGTCGAATGATATCCGAAGGCCCTGTTGCACAATCAAAACTGACTGCCGGCAACCCATGTGCCATTGCTTCAACGAGGGTGTTCGGGAATCCCTCAAAGCGCGAGCTCATCACATATATGTCGCTCCTCTCATACCAGGCACCCACATTACCGACGCGGCCGGGCATATGGACTCGACCGGAAAGCCCCAACCTCCGGCACATTTCCGCAAGCTCTTGTCTCAAGGGTCCCTCTCCTAGAATTACCAGATCCCATTCCGGGAATCGTGGTGCCAATTGCTCAAAAGCGAGGAGCAACTGGTCAAATCCCTTTTCCTCAGAAAGCCTTCCAACCGCCAAGACCTTCCGCTTATGAGAGGAAATCGCCTCAAAGGGCTCCATCACCGGTTCACCTATTGGCAAGGGATAAATCACGGGATTCGGGATAACCTTACCTGTCGCCCGAGGGCAACAATCACTTAGCCAGACCTTTGCTCGCTCTGTTTGCACTACCACCGCGGTTGCTTTGCTGTAAGTAAATCGTCGCAGGAATTCCATTGATGACCCAAGTGGCATCGCAGGCGGATATGTCCTTTCCGAGACAATCGTGGGTATACCCAATCTCCAACCCGCCAATACAGCAGCGATATTCACGTGAGGGAGAAATGACAGAATCACATCAGGTTGAAGATTCTTGAACGCGCTGCGAAGCGCAAAGTAGCGTTGAACCTTATTCAGCAAAGAGCCTCTGTTGCTGGTCACGTGATCAGCAAGAAAGTCGAGCCGGACCCTCTGATCTAGAGGGTAAACACATTCTCCTCGTCCGGAAAATGTTGGCATAAGGATCACCTCATGGCCTTGCTCAACCCAGTGGTTGCATAGCAGGGCCGCGACACGCTCTGCGCCTCCGCCATGCATGGAGCTTACCAGGAATAGAATTCTGCTCACGCCCACTCCCGAAAGATATCTTCCCATTGACCCGCAACACAATCGACAGAATAACGTTCGCGGACCTCGATTGCTTTCTCTGAGAAAGACGCGCGCAGCGCTGGGTCGGCCATTAATCGATCCAATGCATTAATCAGTTCATCCAGGTTATCCTGAGGCACCAGCAACCCGTCAATCTCATGCCTCAGTATTTCCCTCGGGCCGGTCTGGCAGTCTACAGCAACCGATGGGACACCATGAGCGAGGGCCTCCACCAACGTATTGGGAAAACCCTCAAAGCGAGACGTCAGCGCGTAAATATCAGCAGAGTTAAACCAGTCACCGACATTGCCCACAGCACCGGGCAACGCAATCTTATGCTGTAGGTTCAAGTCAGCTATCTGCTTCTGAAGAGTATTCATCAGAGCACCTTGACCGAGAATAACCAATCCCCAGTCGGAATGCTTACAGACCAAGCGCGAAAAAGCCGTAATCAGTCTTTCAAATCGCTTTTCCTCGCCAAGACGTCCTACCGCTAACAGCACTTTCTTGCAGCCTAACGTCGTTATAACTTCGCCGGGAGCAACAACGGGCGGTTGCGGAGGCATCGGAAAGCAAACAGGGTTAGGAACCACCGCAAACGTTTTGGCAGGCGCGTTTTCCGCAAGCCAATCCTTGCCTTCCTGTGTCTGAGCGACGAGAGCATCCAGCCACGGATAGGTTTTCCGGCGCAGAAATTCCCAGAACCGACCAAGCGGCATGGCGGGAGGATAGGTGCGCTCAGATCCAATCGTATATACTCGGGCTACCCTTCCAGCAATTGCCAACGTTACGTTGGATGTTGTCATCATGGCTATTGCGACATCCGGCTTTTCATGACGAAGTACCCTCTGAAGAGCGGATACCCTAGCTGCATTATTGAATATCGCGTGCAATGGACTCCTACTTATCCCAGCCATATTTAGCGTGATGCGGCGCACCCTGCTATCGAGTGAATAAAAGTCTCTTGCACTTTCTGTAACGGTCACAACCGTAATCGACCATCCTTTGCTGGCCCAATGGTTGGCCAAGGTTGCCGTTACACGTTCTGCGCCACCTGAAGAAAGAGAATGAATGAAGAACAGAATATTCAAAACTTTAGAGCTACCTGTTTATACCAACTAAACAGCCACCAACCGATGGACTTCCAGGACCAAAACGAGGTTTTGATTCCCACCCACAACTGGTCTCGTCCAGTAACTGGATCATCGTCCAAAATACTGGTAACGCCTTGGCGATAAAGCTCGTATCCTCGGCGTCGTCGAGTCATGTCCCTTAACCATAAATAGCGAGCGTCGATTAGTCCTAACGTGACCATCTGATCTGTTACATCGTTTTTGGATAAGTAGGTTATGCTTTGGGCATGCTTCCTGTATCGCGCCAAGACACCGGGGACAAACTCTACAGTTCCTTCAGAGTTTGCACAGATTTCAATCCACAATAGCCAATCTGAAGCGATAGGAACACGTTCATCATAACCAGACGCAGGAATTTCACTTCGTTTAACCATAATTGACAGGGCCGCCATAAAACCTGTGCCCTTCACAACCAATTCCTTCGCAACGTTTTTGGCATTTCCTACAACCGGGCCATAGGAGCCACTTCCAGTGTTCCAGTAGCGAATTGTGTTTCCAGTTTCGCTATCAAAAACATCGACGTCATGGTAGCAGAGTACACATTGTGGATTACTCCCCATCACCGCAACTTGCTTTTCCAGTTTCTCCGGCATAAACAAATCATCGCCCGCAGTAAAGGCGATAAACTCACCCTTACAGCGGCTTAAAAGCCTGTTGCAGTTACCAGTAATACCAAGATTTTTTTTGTTTCGAAATAGCTTGATTTTATCAGGATATTTTTCCTGATATCGACTAGCCACCTCATAGGTATTATCGGTAGAACAATCGTCACCTATCACCAACTCCCAGTTCGTGAAAGTTTGATTGATAACCGACTCAATAGAATCGGCAATTAAATTCTCTTGATTATATGCCGGCATAAAAACCGACACCAACGGTACATTGCTCACTAAACCTCGTCCTTATTTTTAAACCGACTCTGACAATAGAGTGCCATCCCACCATTAACAAGAACAGAAATTGTGTAGGTGATTAATGTGGCATAGAGAGCGCCGTACATACCGTATTTAGGAATCCAGAACCAGTTCAGAATAAGGTTAAGCCCACCAAAACACAAAGCCATAATAGAGACAGCACTGAAGAATCCTCGCCCGATCCACTGAGGAGCCATTACAGTTGAGAATGTCATGCCTACCGCTGCTAAGAGCAGCCATTGAAATACCTCGACACTGGCGGTAAATGCCTCCCCCACAAGTAAAACGATCCACCAAGGCGCAGTAAGTCCAGCAACTAAAGCACCAATCGTTACTAACGCCGTCACCTGTAAAAGTATTTTTCGATGAACTCCCCAAGCCTGGTCGGCACCCAAAGCACTCACTTTCCCGTAGATGACCATTTGCGCTGCCTGGGGCACAAGCATCATCATACCCATTAGCTGCACACCAAGTTGGTAAAACGCCGTTTCCTCGGAGCCACGATGGTAATTCAGCATCAGAATGTCTGACCCCGTGATAAAGAACATACCGATAGCATTCATGTGGAGCTTCAGCCCACTGCCTAGATAGTTGCGCATAACAGCCCATCTCGGCCTGGACCAGCCTCCTGCTGATCGGTGTAACAAAGCAAGCCCCCCGACGGCAATCAGAAGCTGGCTGAGAACATTGCTCGTTAAGACACCTTCCACCCCCAGCCCAATGACTACAAGCAAGAAGATAGTGAGGAGAAAACCAAAGGTGCTGCCGATAAACTGGAAACGGTTGTACACATCCAATCGTTCGAGCGACATCAGCAAAGAACTGCTGTATTGCTCCCATATCCGGAAAGGCAATAGTAGAAACCCGAGGAGGAGCCAAGCGGGTGTGATATCCCCAAAAATATCCTGCCACGGGCTCACATAGATCAACCCGGCAACTGCCCAGCCTGCTAAGGTAGCAACCAACGCAAACGTTAGCAGTGTGTGGTAAGCATCCGGCAACCAACCCTCACCATCCGATTTCGCGGCTCTGTGAACAGCAACCTGCCCCAGGCTGAGGTACGCAAACGTTGAGAATGTTGTCACCCAGGTGGTGATAGCAACTAGCTCACCCCGGCCAGACGGACCAAGGATGCGCGCAGTGATCGTTATAGAAACCATCCCAAGAACGACGGCGTAAATCTTAACTCCACCGGTCTGGAGAATTCTTCCCCACAACTCACGCATAGGAGTTCAAAATTTCAACCACATGATCCGCATCGTCCAAAGTGAGATGAGGCCCCATGGGGAGACTCAAAACCTCTTTTGCCAAACTGGACACTGACTCAAATTCATCGAGAGACTGATTGGCGTATGCCATCTGTTTATGGGGGGGAATTGGATAATGGATTAATGTTTGTATATTCGATTCAGTTAAATACGCCTGCAACTTTTCGCGATGTTGAGTCCGCACAACATAAAGGTGAAACACGTGGGATTCGAGTGAATCTAGCGAACTGTCCACAGGAATAGGTTGGACAATATCGGACCGACCGATGCCTTTCGCGTAAACCAAAGCTATCTCTCGTCGACGCCGCGTTTCTTCGTCAAGGTACCTTAGTTTCACCCGCAACATAGCAGCCTGAATTTCGTCCAACCGGCTGTTTACGCCTTGATAAAGGTTCTCATACTTCTTTTGGCTACCATAATTGCCCAAAACACGAATGGTCTCAGCCAACTCGTCATTATTGGTCGTAACGGCACCACCGTCACCCAAGGCCCCAAGGTTTTTACCTGGGTAAAAACTGAACCCGGATGCATTTCCGAGGTTACCAGCTTTTACCCCCTTCATCGCTGCCCCGTGTGACTGGGCAGAATCTTCCAAGACCAAAAGATTATGAGCTTCCGCCAATGAATTCAGCTCAGCCATCGGTGCAAGCTGACCATAAAGATGCACCGCCAGGATCGCTTTGGTCCTTGGCGTAATAGCTTCAGCAACCTTGCGTGGACACAAGTTGTAGGTGATTAAATCCGGTTCAACCAAAACAGGTTTGAGTCGGTTCTCTGTAATTGCAAGTATGCTCGCTATATAGGTGTTAGCGGGAACGATAACCTCATCATTCTCTGAGAGCTTGCCCAACTCCTTCCATGCACGCAGGGTCAGCGTTAAGGCATCAAGACCGTTAGCGACACCAATGCAGTGCTTGGTGCCGCAATAAGCTGCGAACTCACGCTCAAACTCATTAACCTCCACACCTTGTATATACCACCCGGATTTAATAACCCGCTGGGCTGCCTCGGAGAGTTCTGATTGGTAACGCCGATTAATTTTAGCCAAATCAAGAAAGGATATCATCGCACTACAATCTCATAAAAATCATGGACACAGGCCCTGGCTCCAAACCCCTCTTTTTGCGCAAGCAGACCTGCATTCAAACAATGACCGTCATCCGTTGTCGAGATACCAAAGTCAAAAAACCTTTTTTCCTGGTACACATTCTTCAGAAGATGATCAATTACTAAGTCCAATGCCCCTAGATCCTTGCCTTCATCACTGTTTGCCAAATACTGAGTATGCGCCACATTCTGGGTTTCATAAATGACAGCACCTGCAAGAACTTCACCATCCATAGTGGCGGTAAAGCATCTTATCTTTTCTGGAAACTTTGATTTCAGAAGGTGAATCTCATCAATCGAATGGGTTGGCTTAGTCTGATGCTGGCTGTCAAGCACTTGGCTCAGCAAACCCCAAAACTTGGAGAAATCTTCGCTCTCATGGACTGACAATGAGGTTACTTTCTTTGCTTTATTTACCGACCACTTCCGGCCTTTTGAATAGGAATACCCTGCACTTAATTCGACAACGGAGCTGAGATCTCTGCGTATCAACTCAGCGTTAATGCGAAACAAAGCATACAGATCTTCCTGTGCCGGATAAAGCGTATAGAAATCAGGGATTCTTTTATAAATAATAGAGCTTAAGAACTCCGAAGAGACTGCGTAGTCAATCAGAGACTGAAAGACTTCCAGGACCTGAGTTGAGCTTGTCTTTTTAGATATTACAAGCCCACCAAAAGTTAAACCTTGATGGCTATATAGTACGTCTTCTTTTACATTCGCAGGCAGTACTGCCAACACTCGTTTTTTTCCGTCAACAAACATTAAAGAGTAGTCTGAGAATCTGTCAGAATGGTACTCCATATAATCACGATCAAACATGAAATGGCCATTCTTAGCATTTCTGACAAATTCATTCCACACAGTTCTTTTGCTATCGTCGTATTGAACAACCTCTACGCTCATGAACTTGAATCCTTGAGCTCAGCATACCCAAAGCCCTGAAAGCCCATATCGTTCCCATTGTAAAACATAAATGTTCTTCCCTGCGTAGTTTTAACAACACAGGGATAGCAAAGATGCTGGGAGTCCCACCCTTCTTCTGAAAGCTCTATTCCGAGCTTTGTGTCATCTCTAGCCCAAGAAACCCCATCCTGCGAAAGAGCCTGGCCGGCGATATATCGACCATCGATCGTTCCATAGGTGAAGTTCATGACGTACTTATCGTTATGGCGATATACCCTGGGCCTTCCTATTCGGTATTCACCATTTTCCATGTCATTTTCAACAACCTTTTTTCCTTTGGAAAAGAAAATCCCATCCTGACTTTCGACATAATTTATATCGTATTGCGGATAGTCTTTGCCTTTTATTGATTGCCAACCATTCCCTGTAGCATACCAACACTTAAACTTACCGTCTTCATGCAATACAGAGTGAATCGCCCTGATATACTTAGCCTCGTCACTGCGGTCCATAACAGGCACGCAAGAATAACGCTTAAACCTATTGCCGCCATCATTACTGATTGCCAACCCGCTATATGCTAAAAATTTCACCTTATTAACAAGCTGAAACCCAACATAATACATATAAATGGATTCATTAACTCTTACAATATCACCAAGAATTACGCCATTATCATCAAACATTCCCGGTTCGCCGATATCAAGAGCAGGCTCAGCGGAGACATCCAAAATTTCCTCAGGATTAGCGGAATTAACGTCAACAAACCCGATTCTGCCAACCCCCTTGGAATCTCTGAAACTGGCGTAAACCCGGATAACAGATTCATTTAACTGAATCGCGGTAGGTGTGAGTGCTGAGTTATCTTTCCAGCTCCCATCGCCGGGCGGAGAATAGATTAATCCTTTCTTTTCCCAGATCATGACTCAACAATCCTGAACAGCCTGTGTGTATCAATCTTAGCTTTCTCTGTCGGACTCTCCTGATAGAAAGCCTTTAACTCGGTGTCTTTTCTGACCAACGCTCCAGCACCGATAAAGCCGTCGGCACCAATAGTTACCTCGTGTTCCAAGGTACAGTTGACTCCCAGAAAGCTGCTTTCACCAATGCGGCAGAAACCGGAAATGACACAATGTGATGCAATAAAGCAGTGGTCTTCAATAACTGTTCTATGGCCGATATGATTACCACTCCAGAGCACAACATTATCCCCCACTTCCGTGAAGGGCTGAAGCGTGTTGTCTTCAAGAATAAAGCAGTTTTTCCCAATTTTGACATTCGGCCACACAAAAGCTCTGCTGCTTATATAAGAGACAAGCTGATAGCCCATTGCTTCAACTCGCTCATACAGTTGTTTGCGCACCCTGTTCAACTTTGTTGAGCTTACTGCGACAAAGGCCTTGAATTCGTCAGGGGGAAACTTTTCCGTGATCGAATCGATATCTACTACCGGAAGTCCGCAGACTTCTTCATCTTCAATGTACGCCCTGTCTAATGAAAAAGCGGAAACGGTATACTCACTGTCATGTGTGAAATATTCATAGGCAAGAAGGGCTGTTTCGCCCCCGCCAAAGATTATTATTTTACTCATGTATCAGCTCCTTAAATTCCGTATAGCTTCGTATGTAGTCCGCTTCGTCGTATAGCTCATTGGCGATGACCAGTAGCACGCAATCATCACTGAATTCGTGCATTTCCCGCCAGATCATTTCCTCAATCACTAGGCCACGGCAGGGGGAGTCAAGCCACACTTCCTCTCTGGTTTTTCCATCATCCAGAACCATCTTGCACCGACCACGAACGCACACTGCAACTTGCTTAAGTGCTTTATGCGCGTGGAAGCCACGCGCAACACCAGCTTTCGTGTCGAAAATGTAGTAGAGGCGTTTGATAGCAAAAGGAATGGTTTTATTTGCTTCGAGGGCAACGAGTGCGCCGCGGTCATCTCCGAGTTCCGTAAATTCAATGAAGTTGATCAGGCTCATGCTTCGTCCTTAGCGAGACTCAGGAGATATTGACCGTACTCATTCTTACTTAGTGACTCTCCTTGCTCCCTCAGCTGATCCTTGGTGAGCCAGCCATTGTAAAACCCAATTTCTTCCAGGCATGCTACTTTTAATCCCTGCCGGTGCTCAATAGTTTGAACAAAGCTGCTTGCCTCAAGCAGACTCTCGTGGGTGCCAGTATCCAACCAGGCGAAACCCCGCCCGAGGAGTTCCACACTCAAATCGCCGCGATCAAGGTACGCCTGATTTATGCTGGTAATTTCGAGTTCACCTCGGAGAGAAGGCTTGACCTGTTTTGCGATGTCTACAACATCGTTGTCATAAAAGTATAAACCGGTCACTGCAAAGTTCGATTTAGGTCTGGTTGGCTTTTCTTCCAAGGAAATAACTTTGTTATCCCCATCAAATGCGACAACCCCAAACCGTTCGGGATCCTTTACCTGGTAACCAAATATAGTCGCTCCGCTTGCCTTCGCTGCTGCTTTCTTCAGGTTTGGCGAAAATCCCTGGCCGTAAAAAATGTTATCGCCAAGAACGAGGCATACACTGTTATCACCGATAAATTTCTCGCCGATGATAAAAGCTTGGGCCAGGCCATCCGGGCTGGGCTGAACGGCATAGCTGATCTGAATACCGAACTGACTACCGGTGCCAAGAGCGCGCCTGAAACCAGCCTGGTCCTCCGGAGTTGTGATAATAAGAATGTCCCTGATCCCGGCAAGCATCAGCACTGACAGCGGGTAATAAATTAACGGCTTATCATAGACCGGCAGCAATTGCTTGGACGTGCCCAGAGTAATGGGATATAAACGGGTGCCTGACCCGCCTGCAAGGATTATCCCTTTCATTTTGCGACTCCCAGTCTCTCTCGTTGATAACTCCCATTTTGGACGCGCTCGCACCAATCAAGGTTCTTCAGATACCAATCCACAGTTTTCCGTATCCCAGTTTCAAAGGTTTCCTCAGGCACCCAATTTAAATCTCGACGGATTTTAGCAGCATCTATCGCATAGCGAACGTCGTGCCCGGGTCGGTCCGCGACGTGAGTTATCAGGTCACGATAGTTTCCTTTTTGGGGGCGTATTTCCTGAAGAATGTCGCATATGGTAAGCACCACATCGATATTCCGCTTTTCGTTGTGGCCGCCAATGTTGTAGGTCTCCCCAGGTTTACCCTGAGTCACAACTTTGTACAATGCTCTTGCGTGGTCTTCGACATAAAGCCAATCCCGGACTTGGTTGCCTTGTCCATAGACTGGCAGGGGCTTTCCTTCAAGAGCATTAAGTATCATCAGAGGAATCAGCTTTTCCGGGAAATGGTAGGGACCATAATTGTTGCTGCAGTTGGTAATCAACACCGGCAAGCCATAGGTGCGCTCCCACGCGCGCGCCAAATGATCGGAACTGGCTTTACTGGCCGAGTATGGGCTGCTGGGAGCATAAGCGGTAGTTTCAGTGAACAGCTCGTTTGTTTTACCAAGGTCGCCATAGACTTCGTCTGTGCTGATGTGGTGGAACCGGAAGCTGCGGTGTTCTTCTTTTGGCAGCTGATTCCAATAGTGCCGCGTAGCTTCCAACAAGGTGTATGTGCCGACGATGTTGGTCTCGATAAAATCTGCTGGCCCATCGATAGAGCGGTCGACATGGCTCTCGGCTGCAAGGTGCATGACAGCGTCCGGCTCATGCTTTGCCAGGACGCGATCAACCTGAGCCCGATCGCAGATATCTACCAGTTCAAAAGCGTAACGATCGCTTTCGCTAACCTCCGAGAGGTTATCCAGATTTCCCGCATAGGTAAGCTTATCCAGGTTCACAACCTCATCATAGGTATTGCGAATGATATGCCTGATGACAGCAGAACCAATGAATCCTGCACCGCCGGTTATTAGCAGCTTCATTTATTCTCTTTCTCTTGTTTGCCAGTGCGAAGGAAAGCAACAATAAACACAATAAAAACTCCGAGGATTCCGCCTAGAATAGTGGCGGTAACCGCGATTAGCGCCCTTTTCGGTCCGCTCCTCTCCTGAGGAACAACAGCGGGGTCTAAGGTCTGGAACACATACTCTTTCTGGGCATTAGCTAACATGATCGTTCGAGTTTCGTTTTCAATCAATTGATAGAAAACTTCCTGCATGCCTGTAATATTTGTCTCACGCAGCTTTGTTTTAAGGTAGGAAACACTTGCCTCCGCCTCCGTGATATCTTTGTTTCGCATGTGTTCGTTGATATCACTTATCAACAATTCAGTCCATTTTGCCGCGGCGATCGGAGAAAGACTGCTAACAGACAAAGTGATCATGCCGTTCTCTTTATTCTCGTTAATTGAAAGCTGCTGCCGGAAACTCTTGACCAAATCCCAATCGCTGGGTTTCACGCTATGGCCGGATTCGTCAGTACCCCATTCACCTGAAGTGACATCATAGATTTCTTTACTGTACTCCCATTCCTGTCGCTCCATGTTCCATCCGCTTGCAGCCATCAGTGGAACAGAGAGTTGATGACGCCGAATAAAATTGGACAGGAAAATGCGGGATTGTATTACTTCTTTCGCTATAACGGTCTGATTGTTGCCGCCACTACCGAGGCTGATGCCCGCCAGACCGGCCAGCCCGCCAAGCTGACCACTAAGACCGTTTACGCCGCCGTCGTCCTGCGTAGGGGCAAGAAGCGCACTCGCCTGGTAGATGTTTGGTTTGCTCAGGGCGTAAAACACCCCGGCTGTCGCGAACAGGACTGTGGTTGCTATGATAATCCACTTGCCCTGCCAAAGTGTTGCGAACAACTCGCGTAAGTCTAACTCATCATCCGCATAGTAACGCTGTTCTGTTGATGGCTGCGCCAGGATGGGTTCGTATTTGGTCATCAGAGATTTCCTACTGCCGCAGCACCGAGTGCCATCTGGTAAACGATCTGACTAACGTTGCTCCACAGTTCCAACTGGTTGAGTCGGTCGACATCAATCGGAACAATTATCGTGTCTCCGGGCTGCAATTGCTGGCGTCGGCTGCCGAACCAGGCACTCTTCTCGGGCAGCATGACTGAGCCATCTGCCTTCACCACGTACACCCGGTCTTCATCCGCCTGGCGAGTGGCGCCACCACTGCGCTCCAGATAGTCATCCACGGTAAGCCCTTCGGAATGAAGGTGGCTCGTCGGGAATTGAACTTCGCCGAAGACACTGACGGATTGGGGAATCGTCGGCACGTTCAGTGTATCGCCATCCTGCAGTCGGATGGGTTGGTAACTGGCCTCTGCCAGCACTTGCGGCAGATCGATCACCATCCTTCCCACTGGCCGGCTACTCTGTACGTCCTCAAGCAGGCCTTTAACTTCGTCTACACGCTGAGCATTCTGGCCGCCGAACGAATCACCCTCCAACTGCACACCCAGCAAGTCGCCCTGGAGCCGCTCTTCCGCCTCACGAAGGCGCTGGGCTTCCAGTTGACGGAGTTTCTCCCGGGTGAATACCGCTCCTCGAGGAAACGCGTTATCGGTAAGGCCACCGGCCCGCTCCAACACTTCACGTAAGGTTTCACCGTCGCGGAAGGTGTATTGGCCGGGATACCGTACTTCGCCTTCCAGCGTTACGGTGCGATTCGTTCCGAATGAGGGCACCGATTTTATTAACAGTCTGTCCCGGCTTTGCAGGCGCACATTGTCTTTACCGAGCATGGCATCCGCCAGATCTACCTGAATGATTTCAGTCTGCTCTACACCGTTATCATCGGTATAACGGCGGGCCAGCTCTGCGGAATACATGGAGGCGGAATCGGTGAGCCCGCCAGCCACGAAAATCGCATTTTTTACCGTGCCGGTCGTCGGCAACGGGTATTCACCGGGGTAGCGAACCGGGCCGGAGATACGCATGGTCTGTTGCGGTGAGTAAGGGCCGGCCTGTGCTTTCAGGCGTTTGAGAACCGGCTCAAACAGCGCTTCACGCGTATAGCGCTCCGCCCGTTCTCTCATTTTTTCCAATTCTTTCTTTTCTTCGCTGGCAACATCCGGATTTTGTTCATCGCCATTCAGCGTTAATTTCACTTTGCCGACATCGGTAAAAAACAGCAGTTGGTCTTTTTCCTGCAACATCAGGTCTTCTGAGCTGCCCGGCTCGGTTACCGCTTTTTGCAGTTCCAGGTTCACGACAGAAATTCGTTGAGTCTCGGGGTTTGTTCTTACGATGGCCGCGTAATTGGTATCCCCGAAATCCAGCAGATCCGCATCCAGGTTCCGGATGATTGAGCTCACCCGCATTCCCGGTACCCAGGCAAATTTACCGGTTCTGGTGGCGGCGCCTTTAATTTCCACGTACTGGCCGGTTACATCGGCAATCGAAGCCACAGAGATCCGGTCGCCAGATTTCACTCTTGCCTGCTTGCCGGAGCTCCGAGTTAGATCCGCTTCGGCGATAATGCGCAGGAAATCCTTGTTAGTGCGCTCAATCTTTGTAATTTGGGGGTACGCCGGGGTGTTAGCCCGCCTGCCAGTTCAACAAGCTCCTGCAGGTCGGTGCCCTGCTCGATCTCGTAAAGCGCAGGCCTGTATACCTCTCCATCAATGCCAACCCGCGGGCCCACCGCCGGGATAAACACAACATCGCCGGCCTGAAGCCGGGCATCCTCTGAGGTGTCGCCCTCCAGTAGCAGATCGTACAGATCCAGGGTACCAATCAGTTTGCCGTCGCGTTTGTGCTGCACATTCCGCAAGGAACCTGTCCGCTTAATACCGCCAGAGACGTAAAGCGCGTTTATAATCGTTGAAAGCGAGCTCACGTTATAAGAGCCCGGGGTTCTTGCCTCACCCAGCACAAACACCCGGACACTCCGCAATTCGCCCAGTGAAACGGCGGCTTTCACTCCGATATACTGCGCGGCCACCAACTGGGCAATCTGGTCACGGGTCTGCTGAAAGGTAAGACCAGCAACGGAAACGGGCCCACGCTCGGGAAAATCAATGGTGCCGCCCCGGGACACCGGCAGCTCCAGTTGCTGGCTCTGGTTGCCCCAGAGCTGGACTTTCAGAACGTCGCCGGGGCCCATGGTGTATTCCGCCGGAACCGGGATCTCGGTTACAGGCGCAAAGGTGGAGGGGGTACCGGCGAAAAGATCGTAGCCAAAAGGCTCCAGGCCATTGTTCTTTTTGGCAAATGCCTCGTCCTTTCTCGCCTGTTCTTCATCCGCTTCGCGTGCTTGCTGTTCATTCTCCTGCAGGGGCTGCACAACTTCCTGAGAAGGTTGTTGCGGGCTTGACTGGCTCGATGAGTCGGTCAGCTGGCTCAGATCCACGCCATATTGCTTTGCAAGGGCTTCCTGCTGTGCTTTGGGCAGGGATTTGAACTGTTCTACCTGGGCCGGAGTAATAGACTGTGCGGCGGCTGCCATGGGAAGCAGAATGGCCAAGGGGACTAGCAGGGATCTCAAGTTCACGCGTTGATGTTCCGGTTTGGGTATTGGGGGTCAAAATCGGTATGTCCACTCTGCGCCAAGAGACCACTGGTCTTTTTCACCGCTGAGGTATTGGATTTTCTTGTCGGAGGCCTGGAGACTCAGGTCCAGCCAGCCGTTGAGTAATCGAGCGCCATAGCTGAGGCTCAGGATGGCCACGTTCTGGTCGCCTTCCGGTACGGTATAGAAAATATCGTTATTCTCGATGACAGTGCGGCTTGTACCATCCTTATTCAGTCTGGCGTAGGTTATCTTTGCGCTGAGGTTGGTACCGTTATCAAGGAAGTTGAATGCGCCCAAAGTCACTGCCTCCGCATCACCGTCAAAACTTGCCCCCATGCTGCGACCGTAATATCGGTAGCCGGTACGGTACCGGGAGTGGTCGTAAGTTATGTTGGGCATGGCATCGCCGGGGAAGTCATCCGCCAGGGTGTTGCTGTACTCCAGAAACCACTGTTGGTCGGCCTTAAAAAGCTGGGTAGTCCAGTCCGCGCCGAATAGCCAGGTTTTCTGGGCCGGGAACGCGCCGGCTTCGTCTTCACCCATCATCTGGGCGTAGATGCCCATGGATTGCTGGCCTACTGCAAACCCATAACGGGCGTCGATACTGCCTAGCTGGTTGCCGGGATCCTGCTCCTCAAGCTGGCCGTTATCCCGCCCAATGAGAGCGTTCCAGAGAGTAGAGGCGTTCTCCGGGCGCCCTTCGCCGCCAACCATGATGGCCCGCGATAGGCCAATATCCAACCCGCTTATTGGGCGAAACGTAAAGCGCATGCCGATCAGCTTTGCATCGGGCACCGCCCTGTCGCTCTCGTACTGGCCGGCGAAGGTGGTGAATTGCCAGGGGCCGATCCATTGGAGCCAGTCGGTTTCTGGTGCATACGTGCTATTCCGATTTAACCAGAGTGCCGGCATTGGGCGGGCGTTATTGGAGAGGATAAGGCTGGACTGCCAACCCGGCCCCCACCAGCGGTCGATGGCTCCGGCACCCAACACCCAGTTACCTGCTGTGGCGGCCAGATAGGAGCCATCAAGGCGAAGCTCCTGGTCGTCGTCAGTTTTTGGAACGAAAGCTGGCTTCAGCCCAAGCGCCCAGGTATCGCCTTGCCACTGCAAGTTAACCGCGATTCCGGCCTTGGCAAGTGGATTGTCGCTGAAACCACGAACACCTGGAATTTCGCTGCTTCCATACAGGCTGTACTCGCCCCGAAAAGCTTGCTCTGCCTGCCGCTCTTTCTCGAATCGGAGATAAGCCGCCGCCGACCCTACGGAGCGCTGGTCCGCACTGACACTTGGCTGCAAACTATTGTGGACGGCACTCCACATGATGGGCCATGTGGTTATTGTCCGATCCATATGGCCGCGATCTGCCAGTTTTTGCGCCGCGAAGCGAGCGCGGGCGTCACCCGGCTCAAGCCAGGGAGCTGCCTGAAGGCTATTACTTGTCAGGCACGCTACCGCCCCACCGACCAGGGCCCAGTGTTTTAAGGTCATAAATTGAAATTATCTTAGAAGCGACCGGAAAACGGCAATAAGAGGTGAATAACCAAATCCCAACTATTTTCCTGTCGGTCGGTGAATATGATGCTTTAGGAGGGGGGCGATTTTACGGGATCGCTTCTGACAAGCAAGTGACAAAAAGTCTGACCCGCTGATATCAGCGGGTCATCGGGGTAAAGAATTGTTAAAGGATGAAGATCGCAATTGTTCTGCTTTTTTGCCACGGACAATCACGATTCCGACATTTGCGCCCTAACCTGGCTTGCGAACTCTGCGAAGAAGGCGAGAAACACACCTCCCATTAAACCGAGCAGGCCGGCCAAAATGACAACCAGGCGGCGCGACGTTCCCTTGCGGTCGGTGCTTTGTCGGCTTTTTGCCAACACTTCCATTGGCTGAATAGCGTTCAAGGTAGACTCGAGGGATAAGCGTTTCTCTAAGGTAGCCGCAATTGCCGCCCCTGCATCCGTTGCCCCTTCAAGCCTCTTAATGGTTGAGGAGAGCGACTTGATCTGGGACTGCAGACTGGCCTTGAGATTCGATACCGCTGACGATTGCGCCTGAGCAAGCTTTTCGATCAGCCAGGCGTGGGCCTGCTCGACCGACTCACTTTGGAGCGGCGAAGCTTCTGACGTTATCTGGATCAGCGCGGTGCTCTCTGGATTGACAAAGCGAACGCTGACTGGCATTGGCCTATCATGCTCCACTCGGAAAGCATGCTGATATTCGGGCAGCCAGCGATTCTCAAGTGTTGCAATGATTGCTGCGGGTTGTTCAATGTAACTTCCGGGCTCTTTTTCCGCCAGCCTGACAAGGCTGGAATATTCGTATCGCTCCGGCATAAACAGGGCGTAGATAATTCCAGCCAATAGGGCCGCAACAAACACAACATAAAACACCCGCCGACGCCTTAAAAAGGTCGAGGCCAGGTCGACGAGACTGATTTCATTGTCGTATTGCGCCTGAGTTTGGCGACGCCTCTCTTCCATTCGGACTCATCCTTTTTGTTATATGGCATATGGATTGACTCCAAACCCTGACTGGCTTGGACTCGCATCGGGAACCTTCTGGGAATGTCTTCCGTATCTCTCTATCTACTCCTTATAGCAGACACTGGCACCTTCACCCGCTGCTGCTTCTGCATGAAGTTAATCAGCACTATGGCCCGGGCTTCTCCGTCATAGGCCTGGAAAATAGCGTTTATACCTTCAAACGGCCCCTCGTTCAGCTGCACCGACTGGCCAGGCTTGATACCGCCCTGCTCAGCCACCGAATCCAGGCTGTCTTTAATATGCTGAATCACTTCATCACTTATTGCAGCCGGCTTGTTCGCAAAACCGACAATTCTCAGCACACCACGTGTGGAGCGCAATTTTGCCCATACAGGGTCGGTCTGATCAAGGTTCACGAATAAATAGCCCGGGAATAGCGGCTCCAGTTTTTTAGTCCGCTTGCCGGCCTTGATTTTCTCCACCGTAATTTTCGGGTAGAAACAGGCAATGTCTTGATTCTGGAGGTGTTGCAGGGCGCGGTCGCCCTGGGCGGGCTTGTGCTGGAGTGCGTACCATGTCATGGCTCGGGAATGTACCAACTTCCGTCTGCAACGAAATAGGGATTTAACACATCCTGTTTGCCGTATTTCAGCGGCTTGCCACCCAGGGTTTGAACCTTGCCACCGGCAGCCATCAATATGGCCTGAGCTGCACCTGTATCCCACTCGCAGGTTGGCCCCATTCGCGGGTAGATATCGGCGTGGCCCTCGGCAATGCGGCAAAACTTGAGCGAACTGCCCGCCTGTACCAGCTCATGCTCCCCAAGCCTTTCGATAAAGGCTCTGGTTTCCTCGTTCAGGTGGTTTTTGCTGGCCACCACCCGCTTAACGGCTTTGGGCTCCGCTACACGGATACGCTGAACCTTGCCGTTGCGGTCGCGCCGATGGGCGCCCTCACCGACCACTCCCCAATAGGCCTCTTTAATGGCCGGTGCAATCACCACACCCATCACCGGCTCGCCATCTTCAATCATGGCAATATTAACGGTGAACTCGCCAGTTCGCTGAGTAAAATCCTTGGTGCCGTCGATGGGATCCACCAGCCAGAATCGGCGCCAGTGTTTCCGCTCTTCCCAGGGAATGTCTTTCCCTTCCTCGGAGAGGATGGGGATGTCCCGGCTGATAGCGCGCAGGCCATGGGTGATGATGTCATGCGCGGCCGTGTCTGCTGCAGTAATGGGCGAATCGTCGGCCTTGTAGCTCACTTTGAAATCCGACTGGTAAATATGCAGCACTTTCTCGCTGGCCTCGTCGGCCACTTTGATGACATCCGGAAGGATGGAGCTGTAATGCATGTGATTCGCTTCCTGCTTCAGATCAAAACGTCATGAACTATGATGGGTAATAGTAACACTCCCTTAACAAAGAACCAGAAGGATGCCTCCATGAAACTTCGCTTCCTCGGCGCAACAGGAACAGTCACCGGCTCCCGTTACCTGCTCTCGGATGAGAAGCACAGGGTATTGGTGGACTGCGGTATGTACCAGGGCGTGAAGACCCTGCGCCGGCGCAACTGGGCGACGTTTCCGGTGGACCCATCCACCATCGATGCAGTGGTGCTCACCCATGCCCACATCGACCACTCCGGCTACCTGCCCGCCCTGGTGAAAAACGGCTTCAAAGGCAAGGTTTACTGCACCAAAGCCACCCATGCGTTGTGCAAGGTGCTGCTGCCAGACGCCGGCTTCCTTCAGGAAGAAGATGCCAAATATGCCTTCCGCAAAAAGTTCTCCAAGCACGAGAAGCCGGAGCCACTCTTTACCGAGAAAGACGCCTGGGAGGCCCTGAAGCATTTCGAATCCCTGCACTACCACGAGACGTTCGAGCCGGTAAAAGGGTTCCAGGTTACCTTTTCACCGGCCGGCCACATTCTGGGCTCTTCCTGTGTCCACGTTCATCACAAGGGCGCTGACAGAACCGTGGTGTTCAGCGGTGACGTGGGGCGCCAGAGCGATATTATCATGCGGCCGCCAGAGCCACTGGCGAAGGCCGATGTGCTCGTGTGCGAATCCACCTACGGTGATCGGGCACATGCCGACACAGATCCGGAAGCCGAACTTGCCGACATTATCACCCGCACGGCAGGGCGCGGCGGTATTGTGCTACTCCCGGCGTTTGCCGTTGGGCGGGCGCAGATGCTGCTGTATGTAATTCACAAGATTATGGGTGACGGGAAGATTCCCAAACTTCCAGTGTTTTTGAACAGCCCCATGGCGATCAAGGCCACTGAGATCTTTTGCAAACACCACAAGGAACACAAGCTGAACGCTGCCCAGTGCGAACTGATGGATGAGAAAACCGAATTTGTTCGCACCGTGGAGGAATCCATTGAGCTGGATTCCGTTCGATACCCCTGCGTGATTATTTCAGCCAGCGGCATGGCCAGCGGCGGGCGGGTTCTGCACCACCTGAAGACCCTGCTGCCCAACCCTCGCAACAGCGTGGTGTTTGCTGGCTTTCAGGCGCCAGGTACGCGCGGGGATGCTCTGGTGAACGGTGCGGAATCGGTGAAGATTCACGGTGATTACTGGCCGGTTAAGGCAGAGATTCACAACCTGGATTCACTCTCTGCGCACGGGGACTACAACGAGATTCTGGCGTGGTTGGAGCAAGGTTCGCTCAAGCCCGAGAAGGTGTACATCACGCACGGGGAGATGGTGGCGAGTGATGTTATGAGGAAACGGATTCGGGAGAGGTTTGGATGGGATGTTGAGGTGCCGGAGTTGTTTGAGGAAGTGGAGATTTAGGCCGAGTTTGGGGTCAGAAGAACGCTTTCTTCTGACCCCGATTTCACCTTCGAAGTGCCGCGCATGTCCATGACTACGTCTCAGGCCTGCCTGTTGTTTTTTTGGGTGAGCGGGGTTATCCGTTAAGTGATTATAGTTAACGTATAACGCGAGTGTTTCATGATTCAGTAATTGTCTTACTGCAGTCGAAAAGCCCGATATGACAGCGCCCGAGGCTCTGGATCAGCTAAGAATGTTTTTTTTGCCAGTGCCCCAACTACGGCATGACAATCCGAGCACCTCGTTCAAGATTCGAGGCAAACAGCTGACAGTAGACTTGCTGACTACCGGCAACGGCAAAAATGAAAACCCAGTCAAAGTGCCACTGTTTCAGTCGGAAGCCATGCCATTGCAATACATGACCTTTCTGCTGGAAGAGACCGTGCCTACGGTTGCTTTTGATCGCAAGCATATCGCCCTTGTGAACGTTCCCGATCCGCTTTGCGATCCACAAACTACTCGTATCGCAAATTCGCCCAATGGCATTCAGAGCCAAGGCCGCCAAGGATATTGCGCAGGCATCAACGATCCTTGAGGTATGCACGGATCAATCTCCGGGCTTGGTAAAGGATGCGTTGGATGAGGCAATGGCCATGGGAAGCAAAGTGGAACGTTATCTGGTTAACGCCTGCCGAAAGGCCGACATGCCCGATGAATTCATGGCGATGATCGAGGGGGAAGCGAGTTTGGGGTCAGAAGAACGCTTTCTTCTGACCCCATTTTCACCCATCGTCACAAGACCGTACACCCGGCAGGCCGATACGCACCCTTCCACTGGCTCACAGCACTTTTATCAATTTCGCATGCCCAGGTACCTGACGCATCCCGTTCAAAACGCAGGATAACGCCTGTCAGGGATGGATGGGCATTGCCGCCCATGGTCACCTGGATGTGACCGGATCCGTCAGGATTGGCTACAGCTATGTTTGTGGTGGAATTGCCAGTGGTCAGGCTCGAGGGAGCATAACCAAGCTCAGAATTACTAACGGGGCCGCCCCCGGAAAGCTGGACCTCAAACGCTGACTTATAAACAGCGAGTTCGCCGACAGCCCGATTTATTTGAGATTTCAGAACATTACCTTGGTACAGCGGTATGGCAACCGCCGCCAGGATGCCAATGATCGCGACGACGATCATTAGTTCGATCAGGGTGAAGCCGGTAGTTTGTTTGTGCATGGAGTTAAGGCGCCGGATTATCTGGTTCTGGGAATGGTGTTCATCTTTAAATTTACAGCAATATGTAGACCAGAATTAATTAGGGAAGGTCTGAATAACTGCTGATTCTTGCTGATCTTGGCCTTAGCCGGCAAAAAATCGAAAATTCAGAAGCTATTTTCCGTTATTTGTCTGTTTTTTTGCCCTTTTCCTGCCATTTTGGCGGAAAACAGGCGCACTGGCCTTGCGCCAGCATGTATTTTTCACCATTAAGCAGGTTGCTGAACGCGGCCAGCAAATGCAGCCGGTTGTTGTTCTTGGCCGCACCAAGCCGCAATAGCGGACTTTGCTGTAGCCGAAGACCTGCTCGATGTACCGGAAGGGGGTGCTCCACTTTGGCACGCGCGCTGGCTTTGATTTTCTCGGCCTTCAGCTTGTCGCTGAGCACGATGTCATGAACGTTGGCAGCGGCGGTATCAAGACTATGAATCAGTCCCCGTGTGTCATAGACACCAATGTGCATCTTTATGCCGAAGCGCCATTCGTTGCCCTTTCTGGTCTGGTGCATTTCAGGATCGCGCTTGCCGCTGCTGTTCTTGGTGGAGCTGGGAGCAGAGAAAATAGTCGCATCTACGATGCTGCCTTCGCGCAACATCAAGCCGTTCTGCGGAGGTAATAACTTGTTCAACAAGGCTGCTTTACGGTAAGCGTCTGGGCATTACACCTTGTCAGGTATAGCCGGCTTCCAGTTGTGGGGCAATAGCTCGTCGATGGCGTTGTTTTTCTGCGTCGGCAGTCGGGCCAGCACATCTTTGAGGTAGGCATACGGA
>Ga0208014_1000149_pt1 | contig 40462 bp, 38 predicted proteins | sample 25_taG_FD_184099 | JGI IMG/M metagenome (GOLD analysis project Ga0208014, IMG submission 184099) | Marine viral communities from Cariaco Basin, Caribbean Sea - 25_WHOI_OMZ (SPAdes) (version 2) | ecosystem: Environmental > Aquatic > Marine > Oceanic | place: Caribbean Sea: Cariaco Basin...
TCCTTGCTTCACCTTATGTGAGGTTGAAATAGAATTATCATTCCACCTAAACGTTGGGGAGCCGGAGTTAATGATCAAATCATAGCCTCCTATATTTAGGTTTTGAACATCTCTTTTTGAAATAATGGTTTTTAAACCGATATTACTTTCAGATTTAATCCATGCTTCAATGGTAAACTCTGTTTTATCCTGTATATTAAAAGAGTCACCTATCAAAATATGATCGTCTATTCCATCAAAATCGAGCGTATTGCAATTAGCTGATATTTTTAGATTTAAGTCTGCATAACTTGAACAGTTATCATTGGATACGGTCCATCTTAACATATATTCCCCTTCATCACCTATAAATTTGGTTAAGGGGTCGCTAGGATCTATAAAATTATAATTTGAGGGACCATTGACTACACTCCATCTGCCAGTTCCAAATTCCGGGGTATTCGCTTCTAGTGTTGTTTGAAAATAACCGCATCCTAAAGTTTTGTCTTCTCCAGTGATCGCCTGGGTTAATTTTTCCGGTTCTATGATATTGATTGTTCGGATAGCCTGACATTGATTGGCATCAATTACGGTAATGGTATACTCTCCAGGTTCAAGATTATTCAGTGCTTTTGAGGTTGATCCGGTTGCATCATTCCATAAATACTCATAAATGGCAGTTCCGTTCTCAACTTTGGGTGTGCCACCTGTCGGATTTACCGTCACCGTTGCTTTATCACCGGAACAAACAGGCTGCTGAATTTCAAACTCCATGGTAATCGGCTCATCAGGCTGCGTAATAACCACCGATGGGATTTTAAATATCGTTCCTTCGGAATCCTTAACCCAAACATCATAAGAACCGGCCTTTAAGATTTCAAATAAATTTTCCTTTTGATAACCCGAATTAGCATTGGTGATACTATAACTGTAAGGAGCTCTTCCTCCCGAAGCTTGTACCTTTATAGTTCCTAATTCAGAATCAAAACAATCTAACTGATTGGGGGTGGCTCTGGCGTAAAGGGGGGTAAAAACAATTTCCTGGTTATTAGTAGAGAAGCATTTAGACTTGCTGCTTTGTCCGCAGGCATTTTTGCTATTGTTGGAGAAGGTCAGGTAAATATTATCAATCGAAACTTCGTCACCACACTGGTAATTAATAGGTATCGTACGAGCATTAATGGGGATTGCTTCTTTTTCATAAAAACAACCAAACTCTCTTATTATTTTGGTTTCGCCAGTTTCTAAACTTTTAACGCTATAAGTGAATTCTGTATATAATGAGTATCTGGTTGTATTTTGATCAAGTTGAACATAAATATATTTCTGATCTCCGTTATTACAATTTTCTGATGTTATTTCTGTGCCTGAAGCATCACCAATGTAATATCCAGAAATACCAAAATCGTTAGAACCGCAATTGTCTACATAACATTCGCCTACATATTGTTGGTATATAAAATCACGACTAAAACCTTGGGCATCGGTAACCGTTAAAGTGATGTTTCGGTTACCTTCTGTAGGATAGGTAACCCTGTGAGATCCTATTCCGGTATTGGTGGTGTATGTTCCATCTGAGTCGAAATTCCAACTATAAGAATATGGAGGCATACCTCCATAGGCCGTACCATTTGCTACTTCAAAATAACTAACACGTACATTATTTTCCCCTTCACATATGGAAGTCGGTAAGATCTCTGCTTTTAAAATCTCATTAATCACAACATCCACAGTCTTACCACAACCGTTTTTGTCAAAAACGCTTAGTTTATAATTACCGGCAGCCAGATTTGTTGCTTTTTTTGTAGTAGCTATGACCATAGAATTACCCGCAGCTCTCCATTCATAGGTGTAACCAGGAGTTCCTCCACTGGGGTAAGCCTCTGCAGTACCTGTTTTAGAGTTAAAAACAGTAGTTCTGGTAGTGTTTACAGTTACATTTACTGCAGCGTCTGGCTCGTTTATTTTAATATCATTTGCTATTAATTTTTCACAATCTGTATTATTTTTATCTCTTATTTTCAAGGTATATGATCCTGGTTTTAAATTGTTAAAAACAGCTGAATTAAACCAGTTTTCACCATTATCAATACTATATTGAAAAGTTTCACTGCCTCCGGAGGCTCCTTTAAATTCAATTCTACCTGAGTCTTCCTGATAACAGTTAACATTAGTTTTATTGTAATTAGAAATAAGTTCGTCTGGTTGATCTATGGTAAACAGTTGCTGAATACTACAGGCATTTGCATCTTTTATAAAGAGCGTATAAGTACCAGAGCTCAGGTTTGAGAAGTTCTTATCTGTTTGAAAATTAATGTTATCAATAGAATATTCATATGGGGTGGTGCCTCCATTAACGTCTCCTACGGTAATTTCTCCCTTTGAAGCGCCATAGCAATAGACATTGGTTATCGATGGAGCGCTAGCTTTAAGATCTTCAGGTTGTGAGATTTGCATAGTCTGACTAATTGTACATCCATTGTTGTCAAGGATGCTTATATTGTATACGCCAGAAGATAAATTACTAAACTTTTTATTTGTTTGGTAATTAGTGCCATCGATCGAATATTGGTATGGTGTTATTCCACCAGATACTCTTCCAATTGTGATACTTCCGTTACTTCCTCCAAAACAGGAAACGTTTTCTGAAGAAAGTCCAGACATACTTAGTTGTGTGGGCTCTTTAATGATAATATTTGTTGAAATAGAGCAATTATTTGCATCGCGAACATATAGCGTATAATTCCCTGCTGTAAGTGAATTAAATTCGGTATTATAAGAAAAGCTAGTTCCGTCTAAAGAATATTGATACGGTGCTGTCCCACCGGAAACAGTACCCGCTGAAATTGATCCGTCATTTCCACCAAAACAAGAAACATTTTCGGAGATTGGTGTTGCCATAGCTAATTGCTCTGGCTGTGTAATTTCGATATTTGTTGAAATAGAACAGTTATTAGCGTCGCGAACATACAGCGTATAATTCCCTGCTGTAAGTGAATTAAATTTGATAATAGAAGAAAAGCTAGTTCCGTCTAAAGAATATTGATAAGGTGCTGTCCCACCGGAAACAGTACCCGCTGAAATTGATCCGTCATTTCCACCAAAACAAGAAACATTTTCGGAGTTTGGTGTTGCCATAGCTAATTGCTCTGGCTGTGTAATTTCGATATTTGTTGAAATAGAGCAATTATTTGCATCACGAACATACAGCGTATAATTCCTTGCTGTAAGTGAATTAAATTCGGTAATAGAAGAAAAGTTAGTTTCGTCTAAAGAATATTGATATGGTGCTGTCCCACCGGAAACAGTACCTGCTGAAATTGATCCGTCATTTCCACCAAAACAAGAAACATTTTCGGAGATTGGTGTTGCCATAGCTAATTGCTCTGGCCGTGTAATTTCGATATTTGTTGAAATAGAACAGTTATTAGCGTCGCGAACATACAGCGTATAATTCCCTGCTGTAAGTGAATTAAATTCGGTATTAGAAGAAAAGCTAGTTCCGTCTAAAGAATATTGATACGGTGCTGTCCCACCAGAAACAGTACCCGCTGAAATTGATCCGTCATTTCCACCAAAACAAGAAACATTTTCGGAGATTGGTGTTGCCATAGCTAATTGCTCTGGTTGTGTAATTTCGATATTTGTTGAAATAGAACAATTATTTGCATCGCGAACATACAGTGTATAATTCCCTGCTGCAAGTGAATTAAATTCTGTATTAGAAGAAAAGCTAGTTCCGTCTAAAGAATATTGATACGGCGCCGTTCCACCAGAAACAGTACCCGCTGAAATTGATCCGTCATTTCCACCAAAACAAGAAACCTTGGTGGAAGAAAATGATTCAAGAATAAATTTGTCTGGCTGATTAATAACAATTGATTCGATACCGGTATTTCCTGAGTCGTCGGATACTGATAGGGTATAAGATCCGGCTTTTAAATTTACAAGATCTTTATTCGATGAAGAAAAAGAATTTGGTCCAGTCCATTGATAAGTATAGTTGCCGCTACCTCCAGATACTTCAATATCAATACTGCCATTATTAGCATTATGGCAGGTCGCATCTTTTGATGAAGATGTGATAATAAGGTCCTCTTCCAATCCGAAAGATTCAGATTGGTTGATTAAAGAAAGCGCTAAAAATAGCCCTAAAATTATGATGGCTCCAGAAAAAGTAGTTTTCTTCATAGGCAGATACCTTTAAAACTTTTCTTTGTAGCTATCTTTAAGTAGAATAAATTATTTTCAAAGATGCTTAGGGCACTCAATTTTCTCTTATCATTATTCATCGTAGCAAATCTAATATTTTTTTACAAAATATCGATAAAGTGCTGTTTTTTAGCGATAAAAGTTTTTTTTTAATTTTATTGTCTTGATGTTTATTATTAAAGTCTTTGTTGTTAATTCTATAAATAAAAAAAGGCTACAATAAGTAGCCTTTTGGAATAAGTATCTTTATGAAAGATTATTCTTTCATAAATGGATATTTATAATCAGTTGCAGGAACAAAAGTTTCTTTAATTAAACGAGGAGATATCCAACGCATCAAATTAAGTTTAGAACCTGCTTTATCGTTCGTTCCACTAGCTCTTGCCCCACCAAATGGTTGTTGGCCTACAACAGCTCCGGTCGGTTTATCATTAATGTAGAAGTTACCTGCCGCATTTTGTAAAATATCTGTAGCTCTCGCTGCTTCGTAACGATCGCCAGAAAATACCGCTCCAGTAAGAGCATAAGCACTTGTGTTATCTACGGTATGAAGCGTTTCTTCCCATTTTTCATCTTCGTAAACATAAATAGTTACAACAGGACCAAATAGCTCCTCTTCCATAGTAGTATAGTGAGGGTCTTTTGCTAAAACAACTGTTGGTTCTACAAAATATCCTACAGATTTATCGTAATTACCCCCAACTACAATTTCTGCATCATCATCTTTTTTTACTTTCTCTATGTAAGAAGCTAATTTATCAAAAGATCGTTCGTGAATTACAGCAGTAAAGAAATTGGTGAGATCTTCTGGAGATCCCATTTTAATTGATTTTACATCTTCTACCACAAAATCTTTGATTTCTGGCCATAAACTTTTTGGAAGGTAAACCCTAGATGCTGCACTACATTTTTGTCCCTGAAATTCGAATGCCCCTCTAGTAATTGCAGTAGCAACCTGTTTAGGGTTAGATGTTGGATGTGCGATGATAAAATCCTTACCGCCAGTCTCGCCAACAATTCTTGGGTATGACTTATATTTATGAATATTATTACCGATTTTGGCCCAAATATTTTTAAAAACTTCTGTGCTTCCGGTGTAGTGAATACCGGCAAAATCTGGGCTTTTTAAAACCGTATCTGTAATCATTTCAGGATCTCCCATAACCATATTTATAACTCCTTCTGGGACTCCTGCTTCCTTAAATACATCCATTAAAACCTGTGCAGACATCATTTGGCTATCACTTGGCTTCCAAATAGCAACATTTCCCATTAAAGCCGCACTAGTAGGAAGATTGCCAGCAATTGCCGTAAAGTTAAATGGTGTTACAGCGTAAACAAAACCTTCTAATGGTCTGTATTCAACTCTGTTCCAACATCCATCAGAAGAGTTTGGTTGCTCATTATAAAGCTCTGTCATATACTCCACGTTAAAACGTAAGAAATCACAAATCTCTGCAGCCGAGTCAATTTCTGCCTGAAAAATAGTTTTTGATTGCCCTATCATTGTTGCCGCATTCATCTTTTGGCGATATGGGCCAGAGATTAGATCTGCAGCTTTAAGGAACACAGCAGCTCGTTGTTCCCACTCTAACTTTGCCCATTTTTTACGAGCTTCTAAAGCAGTATCGATTGCTTTTTCAATATGTTTTTTCTCAGCTAAATGATAAACTCCACATTCATGTTTATGATCGTGAGGTGGATTTATAGTAGCTGTTTTTCCGGTCCTGATTTCCTCAGAACCTATGTAAAGTGGTACATCAAATTTAGTGTTGTACAACTCTTTATATGTTAATAATACTTCTTCTCTTTCTGGTGTTCCCGGAGCGTAAGTTTTTACTGGCTCATTTACAGCTTTAGGAACGTGAAAAAATCCTTTTCCCATGTTATTGTTTTTCTAGTTTTTATAGGTTTTTAAATCATTTTAAAGGTAAAAAAATAATAAAGATTAAGCATAACTAAATTAGGCTTTTAAGTAAGCTTAACTTTTTTCGTAAATTCAGCTTTTTGTTTAAGAAAATATTATGTGTACAGTAAGTATTTTTCCCGGAGAAGAAAATTCAAATTCTTTCTTGTTAAGCTTTAACCGCGATGAGGCCGTAAATCGGCGAACTTTTGCACCTACAATGCATTATGTTAATGGATGTGAAATGATTTTTCCAAAAGATGCGGTTGCAGGAGGTACCTGGCTGGGTGTAAGCGATAAAAAACGACTGGTTGGGATTATGAATGGAGAATTTAAAGCTCATAAACGAAATCCACCTTACCAAAAAAGTAGAGGAGTTATTGTAAAAGAATTTTTAGCTGCAGAAGCCGTAAAAGCCTACGCTGAAAATTATGATTTTAAAGGAATAGAACCTTTTACAATGCTTTGTGCAGATTGGAATTTAGGTTTGGTAATTACAGAAATGGTTTGGGATGCTAAACAACTCCACTTAAGAAATATTCCGCTAAAACCTCAAATCTGGTCTTCTTCACCTTTATATGACTCGGACATGAAAAAACAGCGAGAGAATTGGTTCGATGATTTCAGGAGAAATAATGAAATTACAGCAGAGAAAGTTTGGGACTTTCATCATAAGGCCGGCATTGGAGATCAACATATCGATTTAATAATAGATCGTGGATTTTTAAAAACACAAAGTATTTCCCAGATTGAAATTAGCGAAAATAGAAAGCAGTTTAGATATGAAGAATTAGCTACCGGAAACATTGAAATACTAAGCTTGGATCATTTAGTTTAGTGCGAACGGCGCACTTAACTTAAAAGAAGGAATCTGTACTCTGAATTTTCGGGTAGAAGTGAAATTAATCATGTTGTAATATCCGCTCATGGCCCCAAATGGAGTATTTAGAAGGCATCCACTTTGGTAGGTGTGTTTTTCTCCTGGTTTTATCACTGGTTTTTTGCCAATAACCCCTTCGCCTTCTACAGTTTCGGTTTTGTTTAATGCATCTTTGATTTTCCAAAATCTAGATTTTAACTGAACCGAATCATTACTTTGATTTTCTATCGTCACTTTATAACCAAAAGCATATCTTACCTGATAGCGATCGTAAAGAATGCCATCAAAAAAAGTCTGTACTGAAATTTTAATACCTTTAGTTATTTGTTCAACCATATGAATTTCTAAAAAATTGCGAACGAGCCGAATACCGATATCAATCCCACAATTATGGCTAAGGTAAAAAATATTATGTTGAGAATCATAAATTTAACAATGGTTTTGAATTTGCCCTGTGCGTAGAATTTTCGTAATCCCTGGTACAGATATCCGATAAAAATAATATTGGCAATATTTACTCCGTAACTATTTTTGGTGAAAATATCTATAATCAATGCAACGCTATACAATATGAAAAACATGCTCTGTGTATGAAATGCAAATGTAAGATGCTCCATATAGTTATATTTCGACCGAATATAAATCAGACTTAAGAAAAGTGTAAAGATGGGTAAGAATATAAATATGATAAAAGGAAGTTTACCGATTAAGTAATTAAGGAAAAGTTGAGGGTTTTCTCTTAAAAGTTTAAAATCGATAACTTTTTTGTATAACCAGCGATTGTAAGCCGAATTTTTTAGATCTAACATTTTTATGGCATCGACTGGAACTGTATTTTTGGTTTCTTTGAAATAGTGATCGAATAAATTTATCTTAGTACTAAAAGCATCAGCAATAGACATGGTGTCAATCTGTTCCTGAGTGACGAGATAGTCATGGTAGGTTTTGTTTTTTACGGGTTTAGGAGGTATTATAGAATCCAGTTTAGTAAAAGGTATACCCTCAAATTCGATATCAACGTTATTTTCTGTATTCATTTTTTCTAATTCTTTAGCTAATTCTTCAGGCTCCTGATTAAGATTTATACCTTCAAAAGAATTATCGTAACCATAGATTAGAAAGAAAATAATGGCTGTAGTTAAAAAGAAGCGATAAGGATTTACGTATCTCATTCTCTTACCCTGAATATAATCTTTGGAGATTTTACCAGGTTTAAAAAGCAGTATCCTCATAGTTCTTATGAACCGGGAGTCATAGGCAAAAAGACCTGAGAAAAATTCAGAAAAGAAGTCACCCAAGGCCAATTTTTTAATAGAGTTTAATTGGCCGCAATTAGGGCAAAACTTATGCTCTTCTTCTAAACTTCTCCCGCAGTTAAGACATTCTTCACCGCGATACTTTACTAAAGATCGTCTAGAGTTCATGAGATTATATGCAATTGGTTAGTTGCTAATATTCTTGGAGTTTGCCGTGCCCATGCCAATAATCCTGTCATATCTTCCCCCGATTTCGCGATAATAGATGAGTACTCGATATTCATTTTCTGTTTCGTTGTAGTTTCCACTAATAAAACCTTCATTTATGGCACCGTCTTTATTTACAAGTACATATTTATAATCGTAGTATCCCTGTTTAAAAAGACGGGCAGTTTCATAATATCCGGTTTCTTCGTTGTAATTAAGCGCCGTACTTTGGTCGGGAGTGAAATTATTAAAATTTCCGTAAATATGTAATATTCCACCATCCAATGGCTCATAATTTTTTAAAGAAAAGTGAACCCAGGTATATTCGGCTTCAGTGTCAACATCTTCAGCATCAAGTTGTCTAATTACAAATCCGCCATTAATATCAGGATTATAAGTATAAGGGGTCGTAGCCCTAGAGATGTCCAGATTCAAATAATGGTGGTATAGTTGATCTACGTCGATTCTTGCAATATCTGCGGTTGTCGCTCTAAGATCTTTGGTGTCAAATTTCAAATATTCATTAGCGCCCCAAAAGGAAGTTGGCATATCATATCGATAAATTAACTGGTTACCGATGGTGTATTGGGGTTTGATGTCTTTAATGGCAGTTTTTAAGTTGTTATTCTGAATAATTAAAGGCTTTACAGTTTGATCGGGATTTCGAAGCAACAGGCTAGGGGAATCTACTGTGAAATTTACCACTTGTTTAGTGTCTATAAATTGAAGGTCTCTAGCTCTTTTGATAACGGGAGTGACAGTAACTTCAGATTCATAAATCATAAATTTTCTTGAAAAAACCAGTTCTTCATTTTCATTGAAAATCTTAATCATATAATTTCCAGAAACTTTTAGTGCCTTGGTATACTGGTTCGGAATACTTAATTCGTAATGCGAAAAAGGCTGAAGTGTATTATAAGAATTTTGGTAATTCATAATTCTTATATTATCCAGGCCTTCCATATATTCATTTTTCGAAAGTTGTGTAGGGCGCCAGTTATAGTCGTAATATTGTATTTTATAATAATAATCGGCTTCATCTCCAATGAGATCGTCAAATGTTAAATTTAACATTCCGTTGATTGGTATTATAGGATTTCCATTATTGGTAGAATTTTCCCCATATAATTTAACAGTTCTTATGTAATTTGGTGGAGCCATTTCCTGCTCTGCTTGACTAAGGCCAAGGCTTGTAAAGCTTAAGAAAACGATCAAAAAAACTAATCTATTCATTGTGAAAAAATATAGGTAAATGTACTTACAATTAGTATACCTTAATTTAATGCTTCTTATTTTAACAATTGACTAGCCCGAAAAAACAGTAGTTTGTTGGGAAAAATCTCGTGAAAAATATAAATTTGCACGACTTTAAAATAAACTTTATAATATACACTCCATCCTATGTCAAAAGACATTCGAATTAAAAGAGGACTTACTCTACGATTAAAAGGGGAGGCGGAAAAACAAATAGTTGAGGCCCCAAGGTCCAAGACCTATGCGATTAAACCTCCAGATTTTCACTCAGTTGTTCCTAAAATGGTTCTTAAAGAAGGAGCCAAAGTACTAGCGGGAGACGAAATTTTCTTTTCTAAATATACAGAAGAGGTAAGATTTACTTCGCCGGTTAGCGGAACCCTGAAAGAAATTAAAAGAGCTGAAAAGCGCCGAATAGTTGAGGTGATTATCGAAGCCGATACTACAGATTCTTACAAAGATTTTGGAAAACTTAATGCAGCTACCGCTCCGGCTGAAGCTGTTAAGGAAAAAATCCTTGCAAGTGGTTGCGGTGCTTTTATCATGCAACGTCCTTATGACATTGTAGCAGATCCAAAAGATACGCCAAAGGCGATTTTTATCTCTGCCGTAACTACAGCACCTTTAGCTGCAGACTTAGGCTTTGTTTTAAAAGACAAGGTAAAAGCATTTCAGGAAGGTATTTACGCTTTACAAAAACTTACACCGGGGAAAGTCCATCTATCTGTAGATGATTCTTCGTATCCAGTTCTTAAGGATATCCAAGGTGTAGAGTTACATAAAGTTAGTGGCCCTCACCCTGCAGGTAATGTAGGTGTGCAAATCCATAAGATCGATCCTGTAAATGCGGGCGAGCGCGTTTGGGTGGTAGGTGCAGATCACGTTCCGGTAATCGGAAATCTATTTTTAACCGGATACTTCCAGCCTAAAAAAGCAATTGCTTTAGCAGGAAGTGAAGCTAAGGATAGAAAATACTATAATGTGATTATTGGAGCAAATTCTGCAGATCTTATCGGTAATCAAGTTCCAGATGATGTAAGGATTATTTCTGGAGATGTGTTAACTGGAGATCAGATCTCCAATAATCATTATTTAGGATTTTATCATAATACATTAACCTTAATTCCTGAAGGTAACAACTACAGAATGTTTGGATGGTTACCTTTTACTTATAATAATATCCATTCTAATTCGAAAACATCATTGTCATGGTTGTTTCCTAATAGAAAATATGAGCCTACCACTAATCTTCATGGTGAAGAGCGTGCTTTGGTAGTTACGGGAGAAATGGAAGAGGTTTTTCCTATGGATATTTATCCAATGCAATTGCTAAAGGCATGTATGGCTGGTGATATCGAGAAAATGGAAAATTTAGGAATTTACGAAGTAGCTCCTGAAGATTTTGCATTGATAGATTATGTAAACACTTCTAAAATAGAAGCTCAGGAAATCATTCGTCTTGGTTTAGACTTAATGATTACTGAAGTAGGATAAAAAGTTTAATTATGGAATGGATAAGACAACGATTAGATAAATTTAAAGAGCCTTTTGGTAAGGGCAAAAAACTTGAAAAGTACGCTCCTGCCATTAATGCTCTGGATACTTTTTTGTTTACACCTAACCACACCACTAAAACTGGTGCTCACATTCGTGATGGTGTAGATCTAAAAAGAACAATGATTACGGTAGTGTTAGCCCTAATCCCGGCCCTTATTTTTGGGATGTGGAATGGTGGATACCAGTACTTACATCAATTACCAGAATATGCGAATGGTGTTCCTTTTATGGATGCCTTTTTAGAAGGAGCTTCGAAAATCGTACCTATGATCATAGTTTCCTATGCTATAGGTCTTGGAATTGAGTTTGCTTTCGCAATTTTTAGAGGGCATGAAGTTAACGAAGGTTACCTGGTAACTGGATTACTTATTCCTATGGTAATGCCAATTGATATTCCGCTTTGGATGGTTGGTGTTTCTGTAGTTTTTTCTGTAATTATTGGTAAAGAAGCTTTTGGGGGTACAGGGATGAATATTCTTAACCCGGCCTTAACGGCACGTGCATTTGCTTTCTTTGCTTATCCAACTTATATGTCTGGTAATACTGTATGGGTACACAATGCTTATGAGGTCGACGGTGTTTCAGGAGAGACTATTTTAGGGAAGTTAGCATCAGGTACAGATGTTCCTTACAATACAATGGATATGTTCTCTGGTTTAATTCCGGGTTCTATTGCAGAAACTTCAACAATTTGTATTCTGGCCGGTGCTCTTATTTTAGTACTTACTAAAGTTGGTAGCTGGAGAATTATTTTAAGTGGGTTTATTGGGGCAGCAATAATGGCTTTTATATTTAACTCACTTCCAGCTTTAGGTGTTGAAGGAAATGATCTAACTAATTTCCCATGGTACAATCATCTGGTAATTGGAGGTCTTGCTTTTGGTGTAGTGTTTATGGCAACAGATCCTGTATCTGCAGCGCAAACAATGAAAGGGAAATGGATTTATGGATTTTTGATTGGATTCTTTGCGGTGATGATCAGAATCTTTAACCCTGCATATCCGGAAGGAATTATGTTAGCGATCTTATTAATGAATGTATTTGCTCCTGTAATCGATCACTATGTGATTCAAGGAAATGTGAAGAAAAGAAAGAAAAGATTAGCTACAGTTAAAGAAGTGAAAACAGCTTAGTTATGGAAGAGAAAACAGTAAATAAAACAAATACAAACGGCTATACTTTTGTATTCGCTATTATAATGGTGTTAGTGGTAGCCAGTGTACTTGCTTTTACGGCAACATCGCTAAAGCCTTTGCAAAGTGAGAATGTGCGTAATGAAAAAATGCAAAACATTCTTGCTACTGTAGGTATAGAAACCAGCAGGGACAGCGCACAGGCTTTATATGATAAATACATTACAGAAACAATTTCTTTAAGAGAAGATGGTTCTGTAGACAAATCGGTTGATGCTTTTGAGGTAGACCTAACAAAAGAATTGCGTAAACCAGTTAATGAGCAAATTTACCCATTATATATAGCCGATATCGAGGGGGCTAAATATTATATAGTACCTCTTAGAGGTAAAGGACTTTGGGATGCGATCTGGGGATATATTTCTCTTAAGGATGATGTCAATACAGTGAAAGGTGCTGTTTTTGATCACAAAGGGGAAACACCAGGTCTTGGAGCAGAAATTACACAGGCATGGTTTCAGGAACGTTTTGAAGATGAAAAAATATTTGATGGAAACGGAAATCTTATAGGAGTGTCTGTTGTAAAAGGAAGTAAGGGAGATGCAGATAAAGATGATAATCAGGTTGATGCCATATCTGGTGCTACCATTACCGGTAACGGCGTTTCTGATATGATATCTGAGAGATTAAAGCATTACCTGCCTTATTTTAAGCAACAAACTGATGTTAAAGTAGCAACTAAGTAATTATGAAGACAGATAACAAACAAACTTCTACAGATTCGGCTCAAAAGGCTGCTGAGAAGAAAAAAGATGAAATGATTCTGTTCTTATCAAGTTCAGAAGAGAAGGAACATTTTCTGTCTAAGAATAACAGGAAATTATTATCAGATCCATTTAACGACAATAACCCGATTACTGTACAGGTATTAGGTATTTGTTCGGCATTAGCAATTACGGTACAATTAAGGCCTGCTTTAGTAATGGCTTTGGCGGTAATAGTAGTAGTAGCTTTTTCTAACATCATCGTTTCTTTAATTAGAAATTTAATTCCTAATAGAATTAGGATTATCGTACAGCTTGTAGTAGTTGCCTCTTTAGTGATTTTAGTGGATCAGGTACTTAAAGCCTACTCTTATGATGTGAGTAAGCAGCTTTCGGTTTTCGTAGGTCTTATTATTACAAACTGTATCGTAATGGGACGTTTAGAGGCTTTCGCTTTAGGAAATGGTGTGTATAAATCTTTTCTTGACGGTATAGGAAATGGAGCCGGTTATGGTTTTATTCTTATCGTAGTGGCTTTCTTTAGAGAACTATTAGGTTCAGGGAAATTATTTGGATACGAAGTCTTAGGACATAAAGCGCCAACATTAGCAGATTCTACTGGTCTTTATGCCTTAGGTTATGAAAATAACGGTTTGATGTTGTTATCACCAATGGCACTTATTATTGTAGGGATCATTATTTGGGTACAACGTGCAAGAAACCGCAAACTAATCAAAGAATAATTATCAACAGCGAATTATCTTATTATGGAATATTTAAATTTATTTGTTAGAAGTATTTTCATAGAAAATATGATTTTTGCCTACTTCTTAGGAATGTGTTCCTATTTAGCAGTGTCAAAAACAGTGAATACCGCTGTTGGTCTTGGTGCGGCAGTAATATTTGTACTTACCGTAACGGTACCAATCAACTTTCTATTAGATCAGTATTTATTAAGCCCTGGTGCTTTATCCTGGTTAAATCCTGAATATGCTAATGTGGATCTTAGTTTCTTAAGTTTTATCATGTTTATTGCGGTAATTGCCTCTATGGTACAACTTGTAGAAATGATTGTAGAGAAATTTGCTCCGGCACTGTATGGAGCATTAGGTATTTTTCTTCCGCTTATTGCAGTAAACTGTGCCATCTTAGGTGGGTCTTTATTTATGCAACAAAAGAATTTTGGAGGGATAGGAGAAGCCGTAACTTATGGTTTTGGTAGTGGTATAGGATGGTTTTTGGCCATTATTGCTATCGCTGCAATTAGAGAAAAAATTACCTACTCTAATGTTCCTGCACCATTAAAAGGTCTTGGTATAACATTTATCATTACAGGACTAATGGCGATAGGATTTATGAGTTTTATGGGTATTAAATTATAAAAGAAAAACAACAACAATGACAGTTATAATTGCAAGTATAGTTGTATTCTTAATTTTGATCCTTCTTTTGGTTTCTATTCTTCTAGGGGCTAAAGCGAAGTTAATCCCTTCGGGACCGGTTAAAATTAATGTAAACGGAGAAAAAGACCTTGAAGTTAGTTCTGGAGGAACGCTGCTTGGTACTTTAGGTTCAGAGAAACTTTTCCTTCCTTCTGCTTGTGGTGGAGGTGGTACCTGCATCCAGTGTAAATGTATCGTTAAAGAAGGAGGAGGAACACTTTTACCTACAGAAGAACCACACTTTACCCGTAAGGAAATCGCTGATGGCTGGAGACTTGGTTGCCAGGTGAAGGTAAAACAGGATATGAAGATTCAGATTCCTGAAGAAGTTTTTGGAATTAAAAAATGGGAAGCGACGGTAGTAAGAAACTATAATGTTGCTTCTTTTATTAAGGAATTTGTAGTGGAAATTCCTGAAGATATGGACTATAAAGCGGGAGGATATATTCAGATTGAAATTCCGAAATGTGAGGTTCCATATAAAGATATCGATATTACCGCTCACCCTGAAGAGCATGAAACACCGGATAAATTTCAAGCGGAGTGGGATAAGTTTAACTTATGGCCTCTTGTAATGAAAAACAATGAAACCGTGGAGCGTGCATATTCTATGGCTTCTTATCCGGCAGAAGGACGTGAGATTATGCTTAACGTTCGTATTGCTACTCCACCATGGGATAGAGGTAAGAACGGATGGATGGATGTAAACCCTGGTATTGCTTCCTCATATATCTTCTCTAGAAAGAAAGGTGATAAAGTAACTATATCAGGACCTTATGGAGAATTCTTTATTAATGAAAGTGATGCAGAAATGCTTTACGTAGGTGGTGGTGCAGGTATGGCACCAATGCGTTCTCACTTATATCATCTTTTCCGTACTGTAAAAACAGGTAGGAAAGTAACGTACTGGTATGGTGGACGTTCTAAACGAGAACTTTTTTATACAGAACATTTTAGAGCCTTAGAAAGAGATTTTCCTAACTTTAAATTCTATTTAGCGCTTTCAGAGCCTTTAGAAGAGGACAATTGGAAAGAAAAAGACGGAATTGATGGAGAAGGCGACGGTTTCGTAGGCTTTATTCACCAGGTTGTAATTGATAATTACTTGAGTCATCATGATGAACCAGAGGATATAGAATATTATTTCTGTGGACCACCGCTTATGAATAAAGCGGTAGAGAAAATGACCGAAGATTTTGGAGTACCTCGTGAGAATGTAAGATTCGATGATTTTGGAGGATAATTCAAAATTTAGCATATAATTTTAAAAAGCCGACTTGAACAAGTCGGCTTTTTTTATAATCTTTTGTGTCAGGCTTTAGTCTTCTATTCGTAATTTTGTAGCATGGCGAACGAATTATCAAAACAAGAACTTCATAACCTCGCGATGAATGTAGTAGGGAAAGACCTTGAAAAAAAAGGATATGAATTTTTAGGGGTAAACAGTAGTATAAAAGCAAATCCTCAATTTGTAGCATTAAAAGACAAGAAACTTCATTTTGTAGTGGTTCGTGCTATTAATTATCCTATGGATCCTAGGATAATGGACAGGGTGTATATGGAAACAATGAAGCAACATGCTTCTAAGTTTGAGGCGAGAACATTTTACGCCGGTGTTGGGATCGCAAATGCTAAAGATTATGAATTACCGGTAACTCACGAAGAAAATTATATTATCAATTATGATGGCTGGCAGGAAATTTAAGGTTTTAGTATCAATATTAGTTCTTTTTATCGCCTTTAGTTTTAGCGCTTGTGAAGGCAATGAATTTGAAGAACAGAATTACTCAGGTAATGCTTTGGGTACTTCCTACCACATAAAAATTTTTACAGGAAAGGAAGATTTACAAATCGAAAAAGGATTGGATAGTGTTTTTCAGGTAATAAATAAGTCTATGAGTACTTATTGGGAAGATTCTGATATCTCTTTGATCAATCGCGGAATAGATTCTATAAAAGTCGACGCAAACTTTCAAAATGTTTTTAAAGCTTCAGAACAAATTTATAAAGAAACTAATGGCTATTTTGATCCCACTGTAGGTAATTTAGTCAATGCCTACGGATTTGGTCCTGACAAAAGCCTGGAAGCATTAGATGTAGATACTATAGACTCCTTACTGCAATATGTAGGATTCGATAAATTGAAGTTGACTGATGAAGATCGTATTGCAAAAGAAAATCCACACATTTATCTTGATTTTAATGCCATAGCAAAAGGATACACAATAGATGTTATTGCAGAATATTTTGAAAATAAAGGCATACATAATTATTTAATTGAATTGGGAGGAGAACTAGTTAGTAAAGGAGAGCACATTACAAAGCAGAAGCCTTTTATTGTAGCTATAGATGATCCATTGCAAGAAGAAGGGGAAAGAACCTTTCAGGCTACTTTAAAGCTAAAAAACAGGGCTATGGCGACATCTGGTAATTATCGTAAGTTTAGAGTAGATTCGACTACCGGAGAGCGTTTTGTGCATACCATAAACCCGCTTAACGGAAAACCGGAAAGAAGCAATTTGCTGAGTGCCTCGGTTTTAGCTGAAAGTTGCATGTTGGCTGATGGATACGCAACCGCATTTATGGCTTTGGGATTAGAAAAAGCGAAAAAATTATCCTTAGAATTAGAGGATGTGGATGTTTATTTTATCTATGCTGAAAACGATTCCATTAAAGTATATGCTTCTGCAGGATTTCAAGAAAGCTTGCTTACGGATTGATTCTGATAGAATAGGTTTGGTTTGGGTTCACTCCATGATGATATAATTAGTTTCAGTACCGATGTTGCTGTATCTGTGGGCGTAGACATCGAAAAAAAGAACTTGTAATAAGATCAACTAGTTTTAACTACAAAACTCTTGCTATAATCATTTGGTTAAACTATGTAAATATTCCATAGCGTTTGTTCCAGAAATTTGCATAATCTTTAGATTATTCCTTCATAGACTTTACTGAGCCTTTACATAGAAATTCTTAAAAGGGTAGAGGTGATTTAAGCCGTTGGCTTAAGGCATACCGGGATAATTTCTCCCTTAGCAAGCCGAAATTTATCAACTTCAGCAGGGGATAACTCTTCTGTAAAATTTACTTCCTCAACTTTAAAGCCTATACTTCTTAACTTTTCAAAATAGTCTCTTCCATAAATACGCACATGGTCATATTGGCCAAAAATACGTGCTCTTTCTTTAGGATCTGTAATACTATTATCTTCAAAAGTAGTAGAGCGATCTAATTCTTGCGGAATTTGTAAAATAGCGGTACCTCCTGGTTTGAGCACACGTAGGATTTCCTGCATGGCTTTAGTATCATCGGGGATATGTTCTAAGACATGATTGCATAAAATAAAATCATATTGATTGTTCTTAAATGGAAGATTGCAGATGTCTGCCTTAACATCAGCTAAGGGAGAATTAAGATCTGTGGTAGTGTAATCGAGATTGCTTAAATTCCTAAAGCGTTTATAAAAGGCCTGCTCTGGGGCAAAGTGCAGGACTTTTATAGGAGCTTTAAAAAAGTTTGTTTTTAGCTTTAAATAAAGCCATAATAGCCGATGACGCTCTAAAGAGAGCGTAGAGGGTGATAAGACATTTTCCCGCTGATTCTCATACCCATATGGCAAAAATTTTTTAAAACTTTTGCCGTCTATAGGATCAGTATAGGTATTACCTCTTAGTGTTAGAACCAAAAATGGTTTAACAAAATAACTAAGACGTATTAATAACGGTCTTGGTACTGTATTGAGAATCTTTTTAAAGAGCCTTTTCATTTAAATATATCTTTCCGGAGCCAAAGATATTCAAATAAAATGCTTTCAGCAGGATTTTATATTGAATGTCTAAACTTCAATATCTCCCCAGTTCTCACCAGATTTAATACGGTAAAGTTGCATTTCGGAAACTCCAAATTGTTTTGCTAGAACTCGTATTCTTGTTTTTCTGTTTGGATCCAGCAATTTCTTTTTAAGAATAACCGCTTGTGCATAGGTTAATTTAGAATAAGAGGTCACTTTTCTAAGCTTACGTTTTTTCTTATTCTCTTTAACGCTAGGGCTGTGGTATTGATGTGCAACCCATTCGTCTTTGGTAGCCCATGCAATGTTCTCTACGCGATTATCATCTTTTTGGAAATTTTTATGAATTACATATTTATCACCTTCTTTTTTGTCAAGAAAAAGTTCTGCGACAATGCGGTGTATGTAATAAGTCTTGGATTTTCCAGACTTTAGTCTCACGGCAAAATTAAGGTAGCCTCCAACTCGGCCGCCACGCATTAATTCACCTTCTTCTTTGTTTTTTAGGAAGCTTACCAGTCTACCGTAATTAGATACTTTGTAGACAAAACGGTCTTCCCATTCTTCTTTGTGTAGGGTTTTCCAAACCTCTCCTCTGAAATTTTTAATCATAGGTTTTTGCTCTAAATTCGTCTTCTTCGTTACTTTCTATGCCTAAAGCTTCATAGATATAACTGAAGGTGGACAGCAGCTCCGGTTTGCCGTCGATTAAGGCTACATCATGTTCAAAGTGAGCACTTGGTTTATTGTCTGCAGTTAAAATAGTCCAGCCATCGGGAAGCTGTTTTATGCGGCGTGTTCCCAAATTCGTCATGGGTTCTATCGCAACAACCATTCCTTCTACAAATTTTTTTCCTCGACCTTTTCTGCCATAATTGGGCATTTCAGGGTCTTCGTGCATTTTAGCGCCAAGGCCGTGGCCAACAAGCTCACGAACAACTCCGTAACCATGGTCTTCAGTAAATTTCTGAATAGCATAGCCAACATCACCGACACGATTGCCGGCTTTGAATTCTCTTATTCCTACGTAAAGTGACTCTTTGGTAACCTCCAGGAGTTTTTTAGTTTCTGGGGCAATTTCTCCTACAGCAAAGGTATACGCATGGTCTCCGTAAAAACCATTTTTTAAAGCGCCACAATCAATAGAAATAATATCACCTTCTACAAGGGGGGTTTCGTTAGGAATCCCATGCACAACCTGCGCATTAGGACTCATACAAAGGGAATTTGGAAAATCGTACATTCCAAGGAATCCGGGATGAGCACCGTGGTCTCTTATAAATTCTTCAGCTAGCTTATCTAAATGAAGTGTAGTTACACCAGGTTTAACCTCTTTGGCCAGCATTCCCAGGGTTTTAGACACGATTTGTGCACTTTCCCTCATTAATTCAATTTGTTCCCTTGTTTTAGGTATAATCATTAGTGTTACTCTTTATACTTTAAAGTCTACCGAAAAATCGGTTTTTCTTCTTTTTAAATTGTTTTGGGTTTTTTCTCCCCGTTTTTTTAGAAATAATCTGATAGATTTCTCCCCAACCCATCATGCCACCTATGTTACGGTCATCAATAAAAATATCGGCCAAAATCTTACGACTTAGGCTTTCATCAAAATTTTCTTCAGGGTAGCTTTTATTTACAGCATAGAAACTTATGCCATTATTTTTGCAAAATGTCACGGCCTCCTCTAAACGAGTGCCTTTGCGGTAAGTCCATAGAATAAGGTTATGACCATCTTCCTGTAGCTTTTTTAAAGTTTCAAAAGCAAACAAAAGTGGCTTACCTATTTCAGGGTACTTATTTTCTACAATAGTACCGTCAAAATCTATCGCTATTGTTAGTGTAGGGGACATAACGTTCAGCAAAATTAAATGAATAGCAATTAACTATCCGTTTTCAAATACTTATTTATTTACTCGGCATACGAATTCTTATAATCTTTACCGCTTACAATTTTAGCGATATCTTCTTCCAGGCTTTCCTGAGCAAATTCTACAAATCGGTTTACTTCCTTCCCATTTTTATAAAAAATTATTGTGGGAACGCGATTTAAATTCACCTTCTCCTCATATTTTTCAGGAGTAGATTTGCTATAATCTACTGCTATTGCAGTAAGCTTGTCTAAGTTATAACCGCTTTCATCTAATATTTTAAAGAAACGAGGAGTTTCTCTTTTACTATCCCCGCACCAGGTCCCCATAAAGATCTTTATCTCATAGTCGTTAATATGATCTTTAATAGTTTCCATAGCTTTGGCGTTTGGTGCAAACTTTTCATATCTGGGCTCAAACCATTCAGCATAGGGCTCTTGCAGTAAATCTGCCTTTTTAAATTTTCCTAGGAGCATACTTTGTTGAGTAGTAATCTGCTCATTATTTTTACTCTCTTTGGATATATTTATGGTGCTACAACCTAATAATACAGCAACCATAAAAGGAATAAATTTTGTCATTTTATCTGTGGCTTATTTATTAAATTAAGGGATCCTGAGTCATTAATTCTGGTTTTTCAATTCCCATTAATTTTAAAATTGTTGGTGCAATATCGCCTAATTTACCACTTTTTATCTCTTTTACATCTTTATCTAAAAGAATTAACGGCACGGGGTTAGTGGTATGCGCAGTATTAGGAGAGCCATCTTCATTAATCATGGTTTCACTATTACCGTGATCTGCGATTACGATTACAGAATAATCATTATCCATTGCTGCCATACATACATCTTTAGCACATTCATCTACGGTTTCGCATGCTTTAACTGCCGCTTCAAAAACACCGGTATGGCCAACCATATCTGGGTTAGCAAAATTTAAACAAATAAAATCAGCAGATTTTTTATTTAATTCTGGAATAATTTTATCCCTAATTTCATAGGCGCTCATTTCTGGTTGTAGATCATATGTAGCTACTTTGGGGGAGTTGCACATAATTCTTCTTTCTCCTTTAAAAGGTTCTTCACGCCCGCCAGAGAAGAAAAACGTAACGTGTGGATATTTTTCGGTTTCAGCAATTCTTATTTGCTTTTTACCTACAAATTCTAATACCTCACCTAAAGTACTTTTTATATTTTCTTTTTTAAAGATAACGTTTATGTTTTTGAAGCTATCATCATATTTAGTCAGCGTTACATAATATAAAGGCATTTTCTTCATATCGTATTCTGGAAAATCGTCCTGACTTAAGGCTTGTGTTAATTGCCTACCACGATCTGTTCTAAAATTAAAGAAAATGACCACATCTTTTTCCTGTAATTTAGCAACAGGCGTGCCATCTTCGCTGGTAACAACAATTGGCTTGATAAATTCATCGGTAATACCTTCATCATAACTTTCCTGTACCGCCTGAACGGGATTTTGAGTTTTTTTGCCTTCTCCTTTTACAATCAGATCATAAGCTTTTTCTTCTCGTTCCCATCGTTTATCTCGATCCATCGCGTAATAGCGGCCAATTATAGATGCTAATTTACCATTGGTTTCTTTTAAATGCTCTTGTATCTCCTCTACAAAATCTTTACCAGAATGTGGATCAACGTCACGACCATCTGTAAAGGCGTGTAAATATTTACTTTTTATACCATAATCTTCAGCTGCACTTAAAAGCCCTTTAATATGGTTAATGTGAGAGTGTACACCACCATCACTTAAAAGCCCCATAAAGTGAATAGGCTTATCATTTTTTTTGGCATATTCAAATGCTTCGCGCAATGCAGGCTCTTCAATAAGTGTTTTGTTTTCTACGGCCTGATTGATCTTTACCAAGTCCTGATATACTACACGACCCGCTCCCAGGTTCATATGTCCCACTTCACTATTTCCCATTTGTCCTTCAGGTAAACCAACATTCATTCCGTCAGTTCTTAACTGGGCATGTGGATACTTTGCAGAAATTTCGTCTATAAATGGAGTTTTGGCTTTGGCAACAGCAGAGACTTCTTCATTTTGAGTTTGTCCCCAACCGTCTAATATCATCAATAATACCTTCTTGTTCATCGTAATGGTGTAAATTTTGGATAAATATAAAAACAAATTAAAAGTTGGCTAAAAGAAGCCCCCTTAATCTTTTATTAAAGTTATCGACTTTTTGGCGAAAAAAATGAATGTTTTGAAATAATTCTTACGAAAACGTTTTAAAATATTAATTGCTCACTTCTATAATGAAATTTAACAAAATTAAATTTTAACATTTTATAATTGAGTTCATACAATATCGATGCTCATTGTACGTTTCTTGCTTAGATCTGTTAGTGATTTATTTAAGGTGTTTAATAGGTTATGTTCCAGATAAATGCCATAAAAATTGTGCAGATATGTTATTTTTTGTATGTTGGCAAAAATTTTAGATAAAATTAACAAAACAAACCCCAGAATGACGAAACGATTAATGGCTGTAGCGGTAGTTTTAATGTTTTCAACTGCCTTTTCGGGATCCACCTCCATCACAGAAATTCCTATTAAAAAAGAGCAAAAATTATTAGCAGAATTAGATAATTTTGAAGTAAAAAGCACCGAGCTTACTTTTGAAGATAAGGTTGGGATGCTTTACGACACCTTTAAAGATAAAAGTGAAAGTATGCCACTGCTTGGAACTTTTGAAAATGCTATGAAAGGTTATTATAAACTGGAAGATGAGGGTAAAGTAAAAAATAAGATACTTACTATCATAGACTTTGACCTTTCTTCTAAAAAGAAAAGGTTTTGGGTTTTAGATATGGAACATCAGGAAGTAATATTTAATACCTACACGTCTCACGGCAAAAATTCTGGTTGGGAATTTGCTAAAACCTTCTCTAATGCAGTAAATAGTCATAAAAGTAGTTTAGGTTTTTATGTGACCGGCGAAACTTACTATGGTAAAAATGGGCTGTCGCTTTTTATAGATGGGATGGAGAAAAACTTTAATAGTAATGCAAGAAAACGCTATGTAGTTATTCACGGATCTGACTATGTAACCGAAAAGTTTATTGATAGTAGAGGTAGGGCAGGCCGTAGTTATGGCTGTCCTGCGATACCCAGACTTATTTCTAAAGAGATTATCAATACAATAAAAGGGAAATCTGTTGTTTATATCAATAAGAGTTCTAAGGATTATTTATCCGGGAGTACTTTCTTAAATGAGAAAGCTTCTTAATAAAAAACCAATTTATAAGATAGTTAAAAAAACAGAGGCTGAAATTATATAATTTCAGCCTCTGTTTTTTATCATCCTGACAGCTATTGGTTTCATCGGGATATCCTTAAATATAAAAAGATGTTCAATCATATACTGCCTCATAGGTTATTCATATATCCTGAAGATTTTCCTGATTGGATTTATTAAGCCCTAACATCTGAGTACTCGCTATATCGATCAAACATCACTTCGGCAAACGGGCACAATGGTTCAATTTTAAGATTGTTATTTCGCGCAAAATGAACTGCTGCTGCTACCAATTCAGTAGCTTTTCCCTGCCCTTCGTACTGGCGTTTTACTTCAGTATGATCGATGGTGATGACGCCTTCTGAGTTTTTGGTATACGTAAGTTCGGCAATAGTGCCTTTTTCACCTTCCATATAAAACATGCCCATGCGGTCGTTTTCTCTATGTTTAATTGGGCTTTCCATAATTATTATTTTAAAATAGCGTCAACAATACCGTAATCCAGAGATTCCTTTGCATCCATCCAGTAATCACGATTAAAATCTTTCATTACTTTTTCTACTGTTTGACCGCAATTTTCAGCAAGTATTTTAGCGCTAAGTTCTTTGGTTTTTAAAATTTCTGTGGCTTGAATTTCAATATTGGACGCCTGACCTCTGGCGCCACCAGAAGGTTGGTGAATCATAACCTTAGCATGTGGTTGAATAAAGCGCCTTCCTTTTTTTCCTGCAGAAAGAAGTATAGATCCCATGGACGCTGCAAGACCGGTGCAAATAGTGGAAACCGGCGCATCTATAGCCTGGATGGTATCATAAATGGCAAAACCATCGGTTACATAGCCACCCGGACTATTAATGTAAAGTTGGATTTCTTCTTTTCCTTCCAAATCAAGATAGATTAAACGATCGATAACGTGTTTGGCCGATTTATCATCAACAGGTCCCCACATAAAAATTTTACGTTCGTCTAAGAATTTAGCGTCTATTTTATCCTGAATTTTTCCTGGCTTATCTTTCATTATGATTTCTTTTCAAAAAATTATTATCCTATAAAAATAGAATTAATTTTGAAGAAAAATAAAATTTGGAGCTTTCATTTAACAGGATTTTAAAGGGAGAGATTGATCTTATTATTCCACTCATCCAACAACTTGCTATAACGTCTATTCCAGCCGAAATTTTAAAAGAACGATTTAATCAGATGTTTTCTCAAAACTATACCTGTTATGGTATTTTTGATAAAAATAAAATTATTGGTGTTTTTGGGATATGGGAAATGACCAGGCATTATGCCGGTAAAATGTATGAAGTAGATCATATAGTAATAGCTGAAGAATATCGAGGAAAAGGAATAGGGAAACAGTTATTTTCTTTTATAGACGAACTCGCCAGAAAAAATAAGGCTGCTACGGTGGAATTAAATACGTATGTTGAAAATTTTAGGTCTCATAAATTCTATATGAACGAAGGTTATGTGATTAGAGGTTATCATTTCCAGAAAAAATATTGAAAAATATTTGGAGAAAAACCCTAATCTAATTTATATTTGCCATCGCTTAAGCGGGAGTAGCTCAGTTGGTAGAGCGTCAGCCTTCCAAGCTGAATGTCGCCGGTTCGAACCCGGTCTCCCGCTCTTAAAAACCCTGTTAGTAGATCTGGCAGGGTTTTCTTTTATGACAATATATCAGTTCTGAAATATTCGCTTTATAATTTGATATGGAAGTTATTAAAAGTAAAGCCCCGCATTGCGAGGCTTTTTAATTTCCTAAAATAGTATTTATTACGGCCATTACCTTAGGAAAAAGTTTTAATAAAATTCCCGGCAGGGTAACCACATGTTAAGGATATCAGAAGTGAACGCAAAAATATGATGAAAGAAGTAACAGCGATCACCCTAGCCGAAAATTAACCTATTAACTAACAACCAAAATTAAGTGTATAGGTACTAACTAATCAAACAATCTTAAGAAGCCGATAATCTGGCTAATGTATTATTGGAGACAACATTCATTGCCGTGGGATATTCTACATTTATAATTTCTATTTCTGAATCTTTTAAAAAAGGAACGATATTAAATACATTTTTTCTTTTGCATTTCAGCGCTCGTCCATCAGATGGTAGATAAGCATGGGTTATTTTTTGACCTTCTATAAAATTGTTAAAAGCATTTTTAGTGCCGCCAAAAAATATATCTATGGTTAATGAATTGATAACGTCTTCATGTTTCTTTTCAATAATAGTAATTGCTTTATTAAATGTTTCAGATTTTAATTCCTCCAAATAATCTTCTTTTGAATAAAAAAGAAGTTCTGTAATCGATGAAGAAAGTGAAGCCCCATAAACTAATACAATATTAGTTAATTGCTGACAGTCATCTAATGCACGCTCTAAGAGTATTAGAGAATTCACAGACAAATCTGTAGGAATTAAAATCTTTCTCATAGCAATTTTGTTTGTAACAAACTTATCCTATGCTTGTTAAAATGCTATTAATACCAGATTAAAATGTCATTAGAATTTATGGTGCGATAGGAATCTTAATTTCCATTATAGTGCCCTCGGCTTTAGAAGAAGTAGCTATAACACTGCCATTGTGCATTTTAATTACATTTCGAGTAAGTGGAAGACCAATTCCGTAACCATGAAAATTTTCCGTATTACTACCCCTAAAAAACGGATCGAAGATATAAGGAAGTTCATTTTCTGGAATACCAATACCTTTATCTTTTACGGTGATAATTACATTTTTGTCTGAAGCTGCCAACGCAAAATTTACTTTCCTGTTTTTAGAATATTTACAGGCATTCATAACTACATTGGATATTGCCAGATGTAATAATTGAGTATTGCCGTTTACTGTGAGTTTATCAGGGTTTTCTGGTAATGAATCAAAATCCAGATGAATCACAGCTTCGGGATAAATTTTCTCTACGGTTTCTTTAACATCGATTACAAGTTCGTCTATTCTTAAGCTGATAAAGGTCTGTGCTTTACCATCATAACCAGTTTGAGCTAAAAACAATAAAGCTTTGGTTTTTTTATCGAGTTTGCCGGCATCTTCTAGAATATTTTTTAGTGATATAATGTATTCTTCTTTAGAACGTTCTTTTGCAAGGGTGACATCGGCTTCACCAATAATTGAAGTAAGCGGCGTGTTTAGTTCATGAGAGGCATTGCTTATAAAATTTTTTTGCGTTTCGAAGGAGGTTTCGAGCCTGTTAAGCATGTTGTTAAAAGTAGAAGTAAGACTGCGTAGCTCTTCGTTATCTTGAGGTTCTTTTAGACGAAAATTGAGATTTTCGGTACTGATTTTTTTCATATCACCAATAATCATTTGAAGGGGTCTAAGAACCCTTCTGGAAAAAAACCAGGCAATAAAAATAATGATCAAAATGGATATTAAAGAAGCGATAAAAAGGAGATTCCTTAAATAAACTATATGATGGGTATTGTAATAGTTTTCTGCGGAAACAATGACCAGGTAATCTTTGCCGCGATTATGGTATTTGATTCCTGAATAAAATGTGTTTTTATTTTTATAATATGCCCGTTTTAAATTTTCGATCTCTTCAAGGAAGGAAACTGGGATAGATAGATTGGATTTTGAATGAATATCAAACTGTTGTAAATCAATAATTGTTATTTTTTCATTAGGTAATTCTTCCAGAAAATCCTGGCGTATCTCTTTAACGACATTAATATCCTGGTCGTCCTCTAACTCGATCTTAGCCATGGTAATCGCCCTAATCTCCAGTCTTTTATAAAAATCTGTGTACGAATAATCACTAATTGAAAAAAAGATAAAACCGCTAAACACAAGAATGTAAGCAAGGAATAAAGAAGTAAGAAAGAGAATAATTTTATTCTGTGTCTTCATCGTCCTCTTTTAAAACGTAGCCCATACCAATCACGGTGTGAATAAGTCGCTCATTATTTTCCTTTTCCAGTTTTTTGCGTAGATAATTTACATAAACATCTACCACATTGGTGCCAATATCGTAGTTTACACCCCATACATTTTCTAATAATTCGGTGCGGGAAATTACTCTGCCGGGGGCTTTTAAAAATGCAAGTAAAAGTTTATATTCTGTACTGGTAAGTGCTATTTTTTTTCCGTTTCTGGTGACTGTTTTGGAAGAGTCGTTTACTTTAATATCTGAAAATCTATAACTGTTATCAGGGATATTTGAATTAAAATTTCTGGATCGGCGTAATAAACTTTTTACACGGGCAATAAGTTCAATAAACTTAAAAGGTTTGGCCAGGTAATCGTCGGCGCCACTATTGAGTCCCATAGCTATATTTTCTGAGCTTCCCAGTGCTGTTAAAAATAGAATAGGTACATGAGTGTTTTCTTCTCTAACAGCTTTGCAAATTTCCAAACCATTCATTTCTGGTAACATAATATCCAGTATAAGCAGGTCAAATTTATTAGCACTTGCCATTTGGTAGCCTTCCTTTCCGTTTAAAGCAATGCTTACTTCAAATCCTTCTTCGGTGAGTCCTTTATTGATGAAGGCACAAACTTTTGCGTCGTCTTCAACAAGTAATATTTTAGCGTTCTTTGTATCCATAGTAATTCTAGCTATGCCTAAAATAAAAAGAAATTTTTCAATTCAGGACGAAATTGGGTAATAAAAAAGCGGCTGTTAAAGCCGCTTTCTATAATTCTAAAGAAATCTTTTAATTAGCCGTTCATGCTAATAAGAAACTCCTCATTATTGTTGGTTTGTTTGATTTTTTGCTGAATAAATTCCATCGCTTCTACAGGATTCATATCAGCAAGATATTTTCGCATAATCCACATACGCTGTATAGTATTTTCATCTAAAAGAAGATCGTCACGACGCGTACTTGAAGATATAAGATCGATCGCTGGGAATACTCTTCGGTTAGAAATTCTACGATCTAGCTGAAGTTCCATATTTCCTGTTCCTTTAAATTCTTCAAAGATAACCTCATCCATCTTAGAACCTGTATCGGTAAGGGCAGTAGCAATAATAGAAAGTGAACCACCACCTTCAATATTACGTGCAGCACCAAAGAAACGCTTAGGTTTATGTAAAGCGTTAGCATCTACACCACCACTCAAAACCTTACCACTGGCAGGCTGTACGGTATTATATGCTCTGGCAAGACGTGTAATAGAATCTAGTAAGATTACAACATCGTGACCACATTCTACAAGACGTTTTGCTTTCTCTAATACAATATTGGCAACTCTAACATGCTCATGAGCTTCTTTGTCAAATGTAGAGGCAACAACTTCACCCTGTACGTTTCGTTGCATATCTGTAACTTCCTCAGGACGTTCATCGATCAAAAGGATAATTTGATATACTTCAGGATGGTTCGCAGCAATGGCATTGGCAATGTCTTTTAATAACATTGTTTTACCGGTTTTAGGTTGCGAAACGATCATACCACGTTGTCCTTTCCCGATAGGAGAAAATAAATCCATCACTCTTGTAGAAATAGAACTTTCTTTATCAGCGATATTAAATTTTTCTTTGGGGAAAAGTGGCGTAAGGTGTTCAAAAGAAACACGATCTCTTACTACCTGTGGGTCAAGACCATTAATTTTATTGATTTTAATCAGAGGGAAATATTTTTCACCTTCTTTTGGAGGTCTTATTTGCCCTAATACGGTGTCTCCTGTTTTTAAACCAAAAAGTCGAATTTGGGATTGTGATACGTAAATGTCGTCAGGAGAAGTAAGGTAATTGTAATCTGAGGATCTTAGGAAACCATAGTTGTCCTGCATGATGTCTAAAACACCTTCGCTTTCGATAATAGCATCAAACTCATAATCCGGCTCACGGTACCTGTTGCGATTGTCACGGTTACCGTTATTTTTATGATTATTATTGTTGTTATTGTCGTTACGGTTATCCTTTTTATTATTTCTGGAATCTTTACGATTATTAGTACTTCTGTTATTATTCCTAGAAGCATTATCATCGTTTTTAGACGATTCTTTCTCCTTTTTAGGAGCTTTACTTTCTGGTTTAGAAGTACTGTCCTGGTAGTTTTTCGCAGGACTTTCATCTTTAACTTCTAGTTTTGCTTCTGGAGTCGTTTCTTCAGCCTTCTTAGGTCTGCCAGGTTTTTTATCACTACCAATTTTCTTTCTTGGTCTTTTTGGCTTATCCTCGGTTTTTTTCTCTTCGGCCTTTTCTTCTTGTAGAGCTTCTTTGGTCTTTGCAGGGTTAGCAGCCTGGTAGTCTAAAATTTGGTAAACAAGATCTAGTTTTTTAAGACTTCTAAACTTTGGGACGTTTAGAGATTTAGCAATCTCCTGAAGCTCAGGTAGCTTTTTAGCTTTTAATTCAGAAATTTCAAACATGAATGGTCAAGAATAAATTTGTTTGGATTGATTGTAATAAACTTCTTTTGGAAGAATAGAAAAATATTTTTTTGGAGTCATAAGTAACCTGTAAAGAACCGGTTACGAAATGTGTATGCAATTATACAACTTTATTTGTAAAAATTGCTGTTTTTTCTAAAAACTTTATTTTATTTTTGTGACCAGATTTTAGAGAATATGCTTCAACGTATACAAACAGTTTATTTACTTATCGCAGCAATAGTAAGCCTTGGGCTTATATTTGTATTTGCTTTGTGGCAAAGTGAAGAAGGGAGTGCAGTTTACGCTCAGGATCAATTAACGATATTTATCATGTTTATTGCTTCTGGATTATTATCTTTGATCAGTATTTTTATGTTTAAGAATAGAAAGCTCCAATTTGTATTGGGGCGTATCAATATCATATTAAACTTTTTTTTACTAGGAGTGTTTGTTTATTGGTCGCTAAGCTTACCCGGAGAAATGAATATTTCAGAGAAGGGTATTGGGATGTTTCTTCCGATCATTTCTATCGTTTTTCTAGTTCTGGCGAATAAAGCCATTAAAAAGGACGAAGATCTTGTAAAATCTGTAGACCGATTACGATAAGCCTATCATCTTAGTAGTATTAGTGCGTTAAGAACCCGAAGTGAAAACTTCGGGTTTTTTTATGGAGAAGTTTTTAGGTTTAGAAACAGTTTTAAAGTTAGAAAGTGAAAAGCACATCGTAATTCTACACATTTTTAATATAGAAAATGGCTCAATACTTAGGAATCAAGAGCCAGAAACCAGAAAATTTAGACAAAAAATAGCGTGTAGATTTTATTCAATTTGAAAATGCGCTAATGAGATGATTGATAGTCGGGATGAAGAATACGAAAATGAGTCGGGCGGAAATTGATACAAAGGAAAATAGATTTTTTTATTTCATTTTTTTAAATTTTGAATCGGGGTGAAAATGCTAATCTGTAGGGTTGGGGTTTGAGAAAATGTCAAACCTTACTGTAAGCTATTCGCTCTTATTTTGGACACTTCGACACGATTTCTTCGAAATCACTCAGTGACCTCAATTATAAGAGGGGCTGAGTAATTTTTTAAAAGAAAAATGAATCGAAATCATAGTGATGAAGGGGAAAAGAAAGCTCAAAACAACTAAAATGGTGATTCGAAGAAATCTGCAAACTGTAAAAGTCCCATATCACTTACCGGCTAGTTCTATAACTTCCAGGTCTTTAATATTTTCACCATCAATCACAAACCTTAGCATGGTACGTTGTTTATGCCAGCCATGTTTTCCGGCTGCTCCGGGATTCATATGGAGCAGCCCCAGGTCTTTATCCATCATAACTTTTAAAATATGCGAATGTCCGCAAATAAATAATTTAGGGGGATTTTGTCGAATCTCATCCCTTACCGCAGGGCTGTATTTTTTGGGATAGCCTCCGATATGGGTGATCCAAACATCTACACCCTCGCACATCCAGCGCTGATTTAAAGGGAACTCTTTTCTGATTTCCGTATTATCAATGTTTCCATACACAGCAATAAGTGGTTTCCCCGTTGCTTTTAACTTATCGCTTATCTCTATGCTTCCAATATCGCCGGCATGCCAAATCTCATCGGCTTGTTCGGCATAATGGATAATTCGGTCATCAATATAAGAGTGCGTATCGCTTAATAATAGAATTTTTTTCAAAGTAGAAATGTTTTCAGGGGTTAAAGCTTATGCTTAAATACAATTTAGCAGAATAAATGCCTTATCTTTGTACGCTGCAAAATTAGAAAATTCAGTTAAGCTTTGAGGTATTTTATAGATTTAGCCTATTTAGGTACTGCTTATCATGGTTGGCAAATTCAACCAGAAGCCGTAAGCGTTCAGCAGGTACTACAGGAGGCACTTTCAAAAATCCTTCAACAAAATATAGAGGTAGTAGGAGCGGGGCGAACAGATGCCGGTGTACATGCCAAACAAATGTATGCTCATTTTGATGCGGATTTGAACTGTGATGAAAAAACACTTCAATTTAAACTGAATTCATTTTTGCCAAAGGATATTTCGATTCGCCAACTTTTTAAGGTGCAGTCGCAGGCCCATGCACGGTTTGATGCCTGTAGCCGAAGTTATGAGTATCATATTGTCAATTTTAAAGATCCTTTTAAAATCGATTTGGCCTACTATCTTTTAAAGCAACCGGATATCGAAAAAATGAATCGTGCGGCTGCTATGTTGAAAGATTACACTAATTTTAAGTGCTTTTCAAAAAGCCGAACGGATGTAAAGACGTATAATTGTAATATTACAGCAGCTTTTTGGGAACAATCTAAAGATGAGCTCATATTTCATATTACGGCAGATCGTTTTTTACGAAATATGGTTAGGGCGATCGTAGGCACATTGTTGGATATTGGCCTTGGAAAAAAATCGGTTGAATTTTTGAAAGAAATCCTAAAAAGCGAAGACAGAAGTATGGCGGGAACCTCGGTTCCGGCACATGGTTTATATTTAACCAGAATAGAATACCCTAAAACAGCACTATTTGATGGCCTCTAAAACGGGAAACGCATTTGATTTTGATCTTTTTAAGCGCTTGCTTAGATATACCAATCCCTATAAATTAACTTTTTATTTTGTAGCTATTACGGCTATTTTATTATCGTTTTTTGCGGTGGCAAGGCCTTATTTATTGCAGGTAACCATAGACGATTCTATTACTCCAAAAGATAACGGGAATTTAATTTTCTACGTGTCTTTAATGATTGGTTTTCTTATTCTTGAAGTCACCTCACAATTTTTCTTTATCTATTTTGCCAATTTACTAGGACAAAATGTAGTACGTGATTTACGGGTAAATTTGTTTAAGCATATGCTTCAGTTTAAGATGAAGTATTATGACAAATCTGCTGTTGGACGATTGGTGACCCGTGCCGTGAGTGATATCGAAACGATTTCCAGTATTTTTAGTCAGGGACTTTTTATGATTATCAGCGATTTGCTAAAGATGATTGTCGTACTTGGGTTTATGTTTTATAAAAGCTGGCAGTTAACCTTACTGGTGATAACAGTATTGCCATTTATTATTTATGCGACCCGGGTATTTCAGAAAAAAATGAAAATCGCTTTTGAAGATGTACGTACACAGGTGGCCGATTTAAATACTTTTGTGCAGGAGCGGATTACCGGGATGAAGATCGTTCAGTTATTCAATCGCGAAAAATCGGAATATAACAATTTTAAAAATATCAACGACAGGCATAGAAAAGCATGGGTGAAAACCGTTTGGTATAACTCGATTTTCTTCCCTATTGCAGAAATGTCTACCTCGATCACCGTTGGTCTTATCGTATGGTTTGGAGGTTTACAGGCAGTAAATGATAATCCTAATATCACCCTTGGTGTGATTATCGCATTTATCGAATTATCGCAGATGTTATTTAGACCCTTACGCCAAATCGCAGATAAATTTAATACCCTGCAAATGGGGATGGTAGCGGCTAATCGAGTATTCGGGATTTTAGATACCGATTCTACAATTAGTGATGAAGGTGAAAAACAACTACAATCGATTAAAGGAGATATAGAATTTAAAAATGTTCGATTTAGCTATGTGGAAGGAGAAGAAGTATTACGCGGAGTGAACTTTACCGCTAAAGCAGGTGAAACGATCGCGATTGTTGGAGCCACCGGAGCCGGAAAATCTACTATTATTAATTTATTGAACAGATTTTATGAGATCGATAGTGGAACGATCGCTGTTGATGGAATAGATATCAAAGACGTGACCATAAAATCACTACGGTCTGAAATCGCGGTGGTGCTTCAAAATGTATTTTTGTTTGCCGATACGATTATGCATAATATCAAATTAGATAATCCAGATATTACTGAAGATGATGTAATCACGGCTGCAAAGCAAATTGGGATTCATGATTTTATAAGTTCGTTACCCAATGGGTATCATTATAATGTAAAGGAACGCGGAGTAATGTTAAGTTCAGGGCAACGTCAATTGATCTCTTTCTTAAGGGCTTACGTTAGTAATCCCAGTATTTTGGTGTTGGACGAAGCAACCTCTTCAGTAGATACTTATAGTGAGCAGCTTATCCAGGAAGCGACAGATAAAATTACCAAAGGCAGGACTTCGATTGTTATTGCTCACCGATTGGCGACTATTAAGAAAGCCGATAAGATCATGGTAATGGATAGTGGTGAAATTGTAGAGATGGGAACCCACGATGAATTATTGCTTAAAGAAAACGGGCATTATCGTAAACTCTATGAAGTGCAGTTTATGGCTGAAGAATCCATTTAAATCCTTTCCTTAATCGAAAATAGAACGTATCTATTAATTGGTTTTGATCAACGTTGATTTTTTAGTTACCGTATGCAATTTTCGATAAAATATACGTTGTGTTTTGAGGCCTCGTTGAAGTTTAAAAATAATGACACATCAAGATTACAAGTTGATGCTAGGCATCTGTTCAAAAAAAATATGTCGACTAATCATTTTTATAACCATTTTACTTTTTGGGATTATACCGCCTGCATTCTCGCAAGGTGTAAATTTAAATGCTATCGAGGAGTTTAGATATAAAGGATCTAAAGAAAGTTTATTACGATTAAAAATGGAGGTAGAGAATTTTGAAGAAGATGGTCTTCATTTTTTACGAGTTCAAAAAGTAAATTCAGCTATAGATGATACTGGAAACAGTTTGGGGTGGCACAATGGTTATCCTAATGAAGGACAGTGGGGCAGAAGCCGGTATTTCAATTTCAATTTCCAGGCGCCTTCAAGAGAAGCAACATCCTTAAAAAAACTTTCAGCAGTAATCGAACATTTTACCGTTTCAAAAGAAACAAACTCTTTATTGTCTATTGAAAATTTAATGCAAAAAAAAGAGATCGATTTTTTAGCTGATTTAGGTGAAGAAACAAAATTGATTTTGCTGAATTTCGAAAAATTAAAAGAATTAAGAGACAGACCTGGTTACAAACCTTATATTGAAAATTTACACGAAGATCTTGGTATGGGAAACACGTTGGAAGAGGCTACCCGGTTTGTAGAAAAGCTTTTCTATTTTTCTTATGAGGACCTGGAGAGTCATTTGTTTTTTTATAAAAAAGATCCGGAAAACAGAATATTCAGATTGGATGTTTTTAATGGTGAAGGCGAAAAAATCAATACTGGATATTCCTATGCAAAAGAAAAAATTGTGTTGTACTTAGCTGAAGCGCCAGACGAAAATACACGTTTAGAAATTATGTATGAGCATCCCGATGCCATCGATAAAATGGAGTTAAACTTAAATAATATTGCACTACCTTAAATTATTCAGGGTGAAAAATCTTTTCTTTTTTGCATTTATAAGTATCATGTTTTGCAGCACAATAGGTGCGCAGGAATTTCATGTTTTTCTCCAAGATATTCAGGAAATCAGGACAAGTGTTTTTGCAGATGATGCCAGACGAAAAGTGGTTAATCAGCTTAAAATTCTTACTTCTGTAAATGGTATTACACTGGATAAAAATCATCTTATAAAATTACAGAGCCTTAAAGTTTTGGATGACAAAGGAGAAGTGCTGCAACTTATCGACACTTCTATAAGGGAACAATATTCTTCAAGAAAATCCAAGGAAATCGTTTTAGAAACTCCAAGCCGTAAAGCTAAAAAAATTACAATTACCGGCACTTTAAACTATTTTACACCTACCCAAGAAAATAAAGCTTATATACGTATCGACAATTTTATAGAACGTATTGGGGAAAATTTGTTGAGTGATCACCCTAAAAAAGCACAGCTTAGTATTTTAAAGCACGAAAAACTATCTAAATTAGAAGTTGAAATCGATAAAAGTATAACAAAAGATATGGAGGAGCGCTACGAAGAATTGAGCGAGCAGGAAGTTTTAGACATAGAACTTTCAAGAAAAATCCTAAAAGATATAGTGCGAAGAGGAACAGATAACCGCGCTCATTTTATTAATTTCAAAATATATCCTTCACCAAAAGATTTTCATAGCATTAAAGTATACAATGAAAAAGATCAGCTTATTTCTTATGGTTTTGCTTCCGTAGAACAACTTTATCAAATTAATTTAAGCGAAGAGCCAACATCTGGAAGTTATATTGAAGTTATTTTGGAAAATAATACAGCGATAAAACAACTGGATTTTAGTTTAGAGAATATCTACTTGCCATAAGATATTTTTCAGTTTAATTAATAATTAAACATTATCTCAAATCTTCTTTTAAGCGTTCCCGTAATTCGGTATTGCTCTCGAACATGGTAAATTCTCCGTCTCGTATATAAGAAATTTGTCCGGTCTCTTCACTTACAACAAGAGCTAGAGCATCGGTTTTTTCCGTAATTCCAACAGCAGCACGGTGTCTTAACCCAAAACGAAGCGGTATAGACCGGTCATTAGAAACAGGTAAAATCACTCTTGTTGCGGTTACTTTGTTTTCTTCAATAACCATGGCGCCATCATGCAATGGACTATTTTTAAAAAAAATAGACTCGATGATAGGTTGGTTAAGCTCTATATTCATCTCGTCTCCACTATTTTTAACAAAATCCAACTTTGTACTTCTTTGGATTACTATTAACGCCCCTGTTTTGGTGCGTCCCATAGATTCACAGGCATCAACGATCACATCTATATTCGTAGCGCCATCGTCAGAATCGTTACGGGTAAATTTTAAATTTCTGAAAAAACGTCCGTTATAAGTGATATTAGCAGAACCAATCATTAATAGGAATTTCCTTATTTCCTGTTGAAAAACCACGATTAAGGCAAACATTCCCACACCCACAAACTGGTCTAAAACGCTACTTAAAAGTTCCATTTGAAGTAGCTGGGTAAGTCGCCAAACCAGGTATATGATCACAATACCAATAAAGATATTTACTGCAACCGTACCTCTAACCAGTTTATATACATTATACAGAAGGATTGCGATAAGAACAATATCGAGAATATCCAGGAATCGAATACTTAAAATATCCAAATTTGCGAGGTTTTTATGTAAAAATAGAAAATAAAAGATTATTTGCTGAAAAGTGATACTAATTTTATAGTCTCCATGGCTTCTTTAACATCATGAACCCTTAAAATAGCAGCCCCTTTGGTAAGCGCTAAAGTATTAAGAACGGTGGTGCCGTTAAGAGCTTTTTTAGGTGAAATGTTCAAAGTTTTATGAATCATGGTTTTTCTCGAAATACCGATTAATACAGGAAGTTTAAAACTAGAAAAAAGCGCTGATTTTTTTAGTAATTCAAAATTTTGATCTGTTGTTTTTGCAAAGCCAAAGCCAGGATCTAAAATAAGATCATTAATCCCTAAGGTTCTCGCTTCTTTAATTTTTTCAGAAAAATAATAGGTGATATCGCTTACCAGGTCGTCATATGCTGTTAGTTGCTTCATTGTTTTTGGCGTACCGCGCATATGCATCATAATATACGGGACTTGATGTTGTGCAATTATACTCATCATTTTTTCGTCCAGACGACCAGCCGAAATATCGTTAATCAATGCTGCACCAGCCCCTATAGCTTCTTCAGCAACTTTGCTTCTAAAGGTATCCACAGAAATTAAGATTTCAGGGAACTCCTTTACCAAAAGTTCTATGGCAGGCACTACCCGTTTTAATTCTTCGTTCTCAGCAACATTTTCGGCATCAGGCCTACTGCTATACCCACCAATATCAATAAAAGTAGCGCCTTCTTCCATCATCATTTCTGCTTTTTTAAGAATATCGCTTTTATTTTGCGTTCGGCTATCTTCGAAAAAAGAATCCGGTGTACTATTTAATATGCCCATCACTTTGGGAGAAGAAAGGTCGGTAAGCCTGCCTTTGCAATTGATCGTCATGCCGTTAGAAGTTTTAAAATTTTTGGCGCTTTAAAATAATTTTGACCAGCTGGAATATTTGCCCGAAATTTACGCAAATTACCACGGTTTTATGCAAGATACCTCCAAACAATACAATGCGGTAATACAAATCTGTCGCAGTTTGTTTATCAAAAAAATGAAAGATTATGGTTGTGCCTGGCGAATTTTAAGGTTGCCTTCGCTAACCGACCAGATTTTTATCAAAGCGCAACGAATAAGAAAGCTTCAGGAGAATGAAGTAAGAAAAGTAGATGAAGATGAAAAATCTGAATTTATCGGAATTATTAATTATTCGATTATGGCGCTTATTCAGTTAGAAAAAGGAATTGCAGATCAACCGGATTTGGAAGGAGAAGAAGCGATTCAACTTTATGACGAAAAGATTACGGCCACGAAAGAACTAATGATGAACAAAAATCACGATTATGGTGAAGCCTGGCGTGACATGCGTATTAGCTCGTTAACCGATTTAATTCTTCAGAAATTATTACGTGTAAAACAAATTGAAGATAATAAAGGACAAACTTTAGTGAGCGAAGGTATTGATGCTAACTATCAGGATATGATCAATTATGCGGTCTTTGCTATGATTCATTTCACCGAAGCCGAAGAAAAATAATATTCAAAAACCACCAGAATTAAGATGAAGTTATTAGTGAAATTCGCCCGTATCTTTGTTGGGATACTTTTTATTTTTTCAGGATTTATAAAGCTGAATGATCCTATAGGCTTCTCTTATAAACTTCAGGAGTATTTTTCACCAGAAGTGTTAGGTTTAGATTTTCTATCTCCTTTTGCGCTGGTGATTGCGATCTTAATTTGTGTGTTTGAACTGGTGTTGGGAATTATGCTACTAATTGGCTATTTACCAAAGTTTACGATGTGGAGTTTGTTATTAATGATTATTTTTTTCACGTTCCTCACATTTTACTCGGCTTATTTTAATAAAGTGACTGATTGTGGATGTTTTGGTGATGCCATACCGCTTACGCCCTGGCAAAGTTTTACTAAAGATTTAATCCTTTTGGTTTTTATTTTAATATTATTCTTTAACAAGAAGATGATCACACCGGTTTTTGTTCCCGCAAGTCATCGTTGGATCATTTTCCTTAGTTATATGCTTTGTTTTTTATATGCCTATTATGTATTAATGCATTTGCCGGTCATTGATTTTAGACCTTATAAAGTAGGGAATAATATACCAGAACTTCGCGATATTCCTGAAGGAGCTGCGACAGATGTTTTTGAGTATCACTGGAAATTTAATGTAGAGGGAGAAGAAGAAGTGGTGGTTACCGATGGTAGTTACCCGCAACACGAAGGAGAGTTTATAGAAGTAGATACTAAAATGATCGAAGAAGGTTACGTGCCGCCGATCCATGATTTTCAGATCTTAGATGATGGAGAAGATATTACTGCAGAAATTCTTGAAGCCGATAAAGTATTACTTATTGTTGCTTATGATCTAAACCTTACCGAAAAACAAGGTTATGAAGCTATCAAATCTTTAGAAAGAGAAGCCAACAGTAAAGGTTATGAAGTACTTGGTTTAACAGCTTCTGGGGATGTGCTAAAATCACAAATAAAAGAAGAATTTGGCCTTGATTTCCCTTTTTACCAAACCGATGCTACTGCACTTAAAACTGTGGTGCGAGCCAATCCAGGTATTTTAGTTTTAGAGAAAGGAACAATAACACAAAAAAAGCATTATTCAGATGCTTCATCTATAAAATTATAAGCAAATTCTAAAAAGTCTTAGAAGATTGATAAAAAGCGGCAAAAGCCTTTAGCACAAAAGACTTATGTGTAATCGAATCGGTATATTTGTAGAAATCAGCTTAAAATTTTAAACAATTCAGAAATTTAAATTATGAGAAAAAATATTGTAGCCGGAAACTGGAAAATGAATAACGACCTGGCACAAACCCAGGAACTAATTGCTGACCTTAAGAAGCAAATTTCGGCAGCCCCAGCAGCAACGGTAATGATAGCACCAACCTATACGAATTTATATCCTGCTTTTGAGGCTTTAAAAAATACCCCCGTTATCGTAGCAGCACAAAATATGCATCAAAATGCAAGTGGAGCTTTTACCGGTGAAATCTCTGCAGCAATGCTAAAAAGTGTAGGCGTAGAAACAGTGATCTTAGGACACAGTGAAAGACGTGCTTATTTTAAAGAATCTAATGAGCTTCTTGCTGAAAAAGTAAATACCGCTTTAGAAAATGATATGACGGTAATTTTTTGCTTTGGAGAAGAATTAGAGGACCGTAAAGCCGATAAGCATTTTGATTTAGTTGAAAGTCAGCTTAAAGAAAGTTTGTATCACCTATCTAAAGAGAGCTGGAAAAATATAATCCTTGCTTATGAGCCAGTTTGGGCGATTGGTACAGGAGAAACTGCATCGCCAGAGCAAGCGCAGGAAATGCATGCTTTTATAAGAAAAAGTATTACGGATGCTTACGGAAGCGAAATTGCAGAAGAGGTTTCTATTCTTTATGGAGGTAGTGTGAAGCCAGCTAACGCGAAAGAAATATTCGCTAAAGAAGATGTAGATGGTGGTCTAATTGGTGGAGCTAGTCTTAAAGCAGAAGACTTTTTAGCAATCGTGAACGCATTTTAAGAATGGCATCAAATTATCTTGAATTTCAGTTTGAAATACACCCGCCGGTACCCGCTTCAGAAATATTAATTGCTGAATTAGGGTCTTTG
>Ga0208014_1000150_pt1 | contig 40109 bp, 33 predicted proteins | sample 25_taG_FD_184099 | JGI IMG/M metagenome (GOLD analysis project Ga0208014, IMG submission 184099) | Marine viral communities from Cariaco Basin, Caribbean Sea - 25_WHOI_OMZ (SPAdes) (version 2) | ecosystem: Environmental > Aquatic > Marine > Oceanic | place: Caribbean Sea: Cariaco Basin...
CATTTGCCGGCGCACGGGGTACCCGGGTTGGATGGGCGTTCTGATCCTGATTCCCGTGATTAATCTGTTTCTGCTGTATTTCCTTGCGTTTTCGCCCTGGCCGGCAGACAAAACCGGAGACCGCAATGGCTGAGAATCAGCACGCCCATAACGAAGAACACCATAATCACGATCACCACCAGCATAAGGAATCCGGCGAGCACACGGTCAAGGACCCCGTTTGTGGCATGACGGTGGATCCGCACACGGCTGAGCATCGAAGCCAGCACGCGGGCAAAACCTGGTATTTCTGCTCGTCTCGCTGCCAGTCCCGATTCGACGAGGACCCGGAACAATACCTTGGTGAGGAGCAGAAGCAGCACGAGCCGGTAGCGCCGGGCACCATGTACACCTGCCCCATGCACCCGGAAATTCGCCAGCAGGGACCGGGGGATTGCCCTATTTGCGGCATGGCACTTGAGCCGGAGCAGGTGAGCCTCGACGAGGGCCCCTCTGCAGAGCTTACGGACATGACCCGCCGATTCTGGATCGGACTGGTTCTGACTCTGCCTGTGCTTGTTCTCGAAATGGGCGGGCACCTGACCGGGCTCGATCACATTGTCGCCCCTCAGCTATCCAACTGGATCCAGTTGGTGCTGGCAACGCCGGTTGTCCTCTGGTGTGGCTGGTCGTTCTTTGTCCGGGGCTGGAAATCCGTGGTCAGTCGCAATCTGAACATGTTCACTCTGATCTCCATCGGCACCGGCGTGGCGTTGATCTATAGCCTGGTGGCGACCCTTGCTCCCCAGGTATTCCCGTCAGCCTTTCGGCAGGACGATGGCTCGGTTGCCGTGTATTTCGAGGCAGCTGCGGTCATCGTGGTACTGGTATTGCTTGGGCAGGTGCTGGAGCTGCGAGCCCGGGAGAAAACCTCAGGCGCTATCAAGGCCTTGCTGGATCTGGCTCCCGCTACCGCCAGAAAACTGGATGATGACGGCGGCGAGGCCGATGTGTCGTTGGATCAGGTCAAGGTTGGCGACCGCCTGCGGGTTCGGCCCGGAGACAAGGTGCCACTGGACGGAGAGGTGCTTGAGGGCAGCTCCAACGTGGACGAATCCATGGTCACCGGGGAGCCACTGGCAGTCAGCAAGAAATCGGGCGATCAGGTGATTGGCGGCAGCATCAACCAGCAGGGCAGCTTTATCATGCGGGCCGACAAGGTTGGCCGCGACACCATGCTGTCACAGATTGTGCAGATGGTAGCCAGCGCCCAGCGCAGCCGGGCACCGATTCAGGGCCTGGCCGACAAGGTCGCGGGTTATTTTGTGCCGGCTATGATCCTGGTCGCCATTATCGCCTTTATCGTCTGGTCCGTCTTCGGGCCCACTCCGCCCATGGCGTTCGGCCTGATCGCTGCGGTAAGCGTGTTGATCATCGCCTGCCCCTGTGCCCTGGGGCTGGCCACGCCCATGTCGATCATGGTCGGCGTTGGCCGTGGCGCCCAGAGTGGCGTGCTGATTCGAGATGCGGAAGCACTGGAGCGCATGGAGAAGGTGGATACGGTTGTGGTGGACAAGACCGGCACGCTGACAGAAGGCAAACCTCAGGTCACGAAGCTGGTTCCCGCCGAGGGATTCAGCGAGGAAGAATTCATGCGGTTTGCCGGCGGCCTGGAAAAGGGCAGTGAGCACCCTTTGGCCCACGCTATTCTCGACAAAGCCAAGGCCATGAACCTGACGCTGCCGGACGCTGAGGGTTTCGATTCCCCGAATGGTAAAGGCGTGACCGGAAAGATCGAAGGGCAGCAGGTACTGATTGGCAACCGGCTGTTGATGGAGGCAGAAGGCGTCGATACCTCGGATTTCGAGTCTGAAGCCGACCAGCTCCGCCGGGATGGGGCCACCGTGATTTTCGCAGCCGTTGACGGAAAGGTTTGTGGCTTGCTTGCCATTGCTGATCCGGTGAAAGAAACCACCGAAGCGGCCATATCGGCGCTACAGAAGGATGGCATCCGGGTCGTCATGCTGACCGGCGATAACCGCACATCGGCTGAGGCCGTGGCCCGCAAACTGCACATTGACGAAGTGGAGGCGGAGGTCCTGCCGGAGGACAAGGGCAAGATTGTCCAGCGCCTGAAAGACGAAGGCCGAATTGTGGTCATGGCCGGCGATGGGGTAAACGATGCACCCGCATTGGCAACGGCGGATGTGGGTGTGGCCATGGGCACGGGTACGGATGTCGCGATCGAAAGCGCCGGTATTACCCTGCTTCGGGGCGACTTGATGGGCATTGTTGAAGCCCGTCGGCTGTCGCTGGCGACCATGCGCAATATCCGGCAGAACCTGTTTTTTGCCTTTATCTATAACTCCGCCGGCGTCCCCATCGCCGCCGGGGTCTTGTATCCCTTCGCGGGCATACTGTTATCGCCGATTTTCGCAGCGGCGGCGATGTCGTTGTCTTCTGTCAGCGTGATTGTTAACGCGCTGCGTCTGCGAGTGGTCCGGCTGGGACCGGACCACTGAACTTTGCTTCAAAGGAGATAACCATGTCATACACGATCAACCGTCTTATCGAGAACGCCGATTTTGAGGATGTGGACCAGCGAACACGGCAGGCCCTTGGTGACCATGGCTTCGGCGTGCTGACCGAGATCGACGTCAAAGCCACCATGAAGAAAAAGCTCGATAAGGATATGTCTGGCTACCGGATTCTGGGTGCTTGTAGCCCCGGTATGGCCTGGGAGGCCATCGGTCTGGAGCCCCGGGTGGGTGCCATGCTGCCGTGCAACGTGATTCTCAGGGAGGTCTCCGGTGGCGTGGAGGTCAGCGCCGTTGACCCTGTGGCATCCATGACGGCCATTGATAATGACGAGCTCAAGCAGGTTGCGGGGAAAGTCAGAGACATGCTGTCTGAGGTTGTCGAGGCGATCTGACCGATCGCCACGGGCTACTCTGTCTCTGCTAAATGCGGAGTTTGAAAGAGCGATAAAATGATCTGAGTGTGAAGTGGTGGCGCAGGCATGAAGCTGTCTAATGGTCGAGCTTCATGCCTGGCCGATCACAGCATTTTCTTTAATTCCCCATATTCACCGCGGGTACGAAGCACCAGGGTAATGTCGTTATCGTTCCGGTTCCGGAAGAACCAACCGTGGTTACCAGTGAACGCAGCCACAAGCTTGCCCTCATCCTCCGGCACGCCCCGGCCCTTCTCGTATGAGATGGACTGGCCACTGCCATCGCCGTGGGTGTCGTAATTGATCGGGCCACCTTCAGATACCCAGGAGAACCGGGCCGCAGCCCCTTCTTCCATAGTGAGTTTGAATTCGGTTCCCTCACCCGGTGTCAGAACCACGTGCACTTCATCCTGCCATTGCGGTTCCACAGCTTCTGGTTTTGGCTCACTAGCCGTAACCTCTGTTTCGGGAGCCGAGACCGGTTCCTCGATAGCCTCGGCCATGACAGGTTCTGAAACTTGCGGTGCGTCTCGATCAGCCGAGGACTGCACGGCAGCCATCTGGGCGGCGTCGTCAGCGGCGGCCTCTTCGGCGAGCTGCTCCTTGATTTCGCCCATTTCAGTCAATCCCAGTAGTCGACCTGCGCCGGTCGGGTCCAGGGCGTACTCTGCAGGCATGACTACGGTGACCAGCAATACCAGCGCCACAATGGCAGCGATGATGGTTGATCGAATCAGTTTGCCGGTGCTGGGCAGTGCTTCACGGTTGGGTATATCGGTGTTGTACATAACGAATCTCCAGAATCAGGCGACAAAGTAACCGGTGAGCTGATAGCCAAAGAGCAGGAAACCTGCACTCATCATGGCCACGTTTGCGGTGTAGGCATGGCGGAAAAAACCGTCGGTTTTACGCCAGAAGCTGATGGCAATCAGGATCATGGCCAGGGCGATGAGCTGTCCAATTTCCACGCCCACGTTGAAAGCGAGAAGATTCGGAATCAGCCCGTCCGGTGAGACGTCGTATTCGAGGATCTTGGTGGATAGCCCAAAGCCGTGGAAAAAACCGAAAATGAGCGTGGCGGCCTTGGTGTTTGGCTGGAAGCCAAACCAGCGTTGATAGGCGCCGATGTTATCCAGTGCCTTGTACACGATCGACAGGCCGATAATTGCATCGATGATGTAGCTGTTGATGCCGATGTTGAAATACACCCCCAGCAGCATCGTGGTGGAATGCCCCAGCGCAAACAGGCTCACGTAAATGGCAATGTGCTGCATGCGGTACAGGAAGAAAATGACACCCAGCAGAAACAGCAGGTGGTCATAACCGGTGACCATGTGTTTGGCACCGAGGTAGGTGAAAGCAATCAGGTTTATGCCGGTAATCTCCTGAATGTACCCCTTGTCGCCCTGGGCGACGGCATGAGCGAGGGCATCCGCGCTCAGGCCCAGTAACCCCAGTGTCAGGAAGGTCCAGACAAGGCGGGTTCCCCCGGCAGTAATACGCGCGCGCCGGCGGGGCATGCCAAGCAAAGTTGACAACATAATGACTCCATAAGAATGTGTTTTCGTTTAGCCGCTCAGGCAGCAGGACTCAGGCAACCACGCAGGACTTCGGCGGGCGGTCGAGCCGGTAACGAAAACTGCGGGGGTCTTCTCCGGCAAAGGGAACAGGGCGCCGGAGTGAAGGTATCAGGTTGGCGAACAGCTGCATGGTGAGCCGGTCTGCGGACTCGTGGGAGTGGTTGCCGGAATCATGGTGTGAATGGCGGTCTTGCTGATCTTGCTGGCTGTAGCTGTGATCATCGTGACTGTGAGAGTGATCATCAGCATGCAGAAGGTCAGCTTCAGTCAGTTTAGAGACTCCATGGGATGAGGTTTCTCCCATGACTGAGAACGTCATGCCGATCAGGGCGATCAGCATGACAATAACCGAAACCTCTTTTTTACGGTGGATGGCCGTAATCATAAAACTCAGCTTGTGAACACTGGCTCTGAGCGTGCTTTGCCACGCAATAGAGTGTTGGAATAGTTGGTGGAGAGAGAATACCATTCCTGCGCAGTCTATCAGGAGTTAAAACGAATAAATGTTCCCTGGTTTCCCGTCTGGCTCATTAGATCAGCGAATTAACCAGACGGAACACTAGCCAGAGGATGATCAAATGGCATGGCTTATTACAAAGTATGCGATTACTGCTGCATTGGTGGTGCTGGTATCTGAAATCGCGAAACGCAGCGACAAGCTGGGCGCGCTGATTGCTGCCTTACCCATGGTGACGGTGCTGGCCATGATCTGGCTTTACGCTGAGCAGCAGCCCGCAGAGAAAATCAGCAATCATGCCTGGTATACGTTCTGGTACGTGCTGCCGACCCTGCCAATGTTCCTGGCTTTCCCGTTCCTTCTGCCGAGGTTTGGCTTCTGGGTTTCCCTCGTGATCAGTGCTGTCATCACCATCGCCTGCTTTGCGGCACTGGCGGCCGTGGTAAAGCGGTTTGGTATCTTTCTTCTGTAATTCCGCGTGTTTTAGCCAAGGCTGCCCAACACTGGAAAGGTCGATAGCATCCACGACGCAAACCGGGTCATTTGCCCGGTGATCACCATTACGCCCATGATCACCAGCACCAGACCTGCCACCGCCCTCAGTGGTCTGCTCCAGCGACTGAACCCTCTCATCCGCTCGCGAAAGTGCTCGATGAACAGCGCGGTTCCAAGGAATGGCAGCGCCAATCCCAGCGAATACACTGCAAGGTACAGCATGCCCGTTTCCGCGTTGGCATGGGTTGAGCTAAGGGCCAGTATGGCGCCGAGTATGGGGCCGATGCAGGGCGTCCAGCCGATGGCGAACGCCACGCCCAGCACGAACGCTGCCGTGGGCCGGCCGCCTTCCAGCGTATGCCCCAGGCGCCAGTCCCGTTGCAGGGCCGGCATGCTCCACCAACCCAGCATGAACAGGCCCATGAGCACAATCAGCACCCCGGCCACCAGATTGGCTTCCTGCCGGTAGGCCATCAGCCACTGCCCCAGAAGACTGGCGCTGGCGCCCAGGGCAACAAACACCAGGCTGAAGCCGAGCACAAAACAGACACTCAGCCACAAGGCTTTCAGCCGATTCGACGCCTCGGTTACTGCGCCGCCGGTAACGACAGACAGGTAGCCCGGGACCAGTGGCAGAGTGCAGGGTGAGAAGAAAGACACCAGGCCGCCAAGGAAGGCGGCCAGGATGCCCCAGGTTGCAAGATCTGGCATTCAGGAACTCCCGAATCAGTGGTATTCCCGGCCGGCAGCCGGGAACGGCCTCAGTAATCTTTGTGCTCGCTGAACACGCTCTGCTGCCCGTTGGCTCGGAAGGCAATCACCTGGTAGTCGTCCTTCCGGCCGGTTTCCATGCCGGGGCTGCCCTGGACCATGCCCGGCACTGAAAGCCCGAGGGTATTGAACCGGGGGTTTTTCAGGTACGCGAGGATATCGCCAGCCGGCACATGACCCTCGATAACCACATCATCGATCAACGCGGTATGGCAGGAAGCCAGCTCTCCCGGTACGCCATGGGTCTGCTTGATAGCACCGACGTTGTCGGTATCGATAACGCGGGTCTCAAAGCCGTTGGTCTCAAGGTGTTCAACCCAGCCCTGACAGCAGCCGCAGCTTGGGCTCTTATAGATGGTGATCGCGGGGCCAGTTTCGCCAGCGGAGGCCAGCGAGGTTGATGGTTCGGAGGATTCGTTGGCCTGGATTGCCAGCGTGGTGGCGCCGGCGGCAAGAACAATGGCAGCGACGCCGGTGTAAAGGGCAAGTTTTTTGGTCTTCATGGTGATCTCCTGATAGGCATGGCCGTTTATGACTCTATGAAGCCGGCCTGGCCTGGTAATAACACTGTAAATCCGGTTTTCCGGGCGTTATCGCCCGGCGATGAAGCTGTGACAGGGTCAGGAGAAGGCTTCAGGAGGGGGTGTCAGGACGTCGGAAACGGGGCTGTGGTAGACCGCCCGGACCGGTGTGGCATTAACGCTGGCAGCGGATTGAACAGGGGGCACGGATATTCCGGTGACCATGCCGTAAACCGACGCGGAGGCGCAGTGAGGGGTCGCCAGGTGACAATTCTGTTGCTCGGGAGTACTGCAATCGACCGGCATTCCGGACTGGTTCATGCCCGAGGAATGATTCATGCCGAAGTCGCCAGCCTTGGCCATTCCATCGCAGCCGGTGTTGTTGAGACTCGTGTTCGCCGCATTGGCACTGGCTACCGAGGCAAGCCCCTGGGTCGGGCCGCCAAGTAACAGCAGAACGCTTAACAATGCTGCGAGGAGTTGGCGAAACGGCATGTTGGTTTCCGTGTGTCGAACGGTTATCGCCGCCCTGACCTATACTCTGGTTCAGATGCATTTTGAACCCGGGAGAACGGCAAGCAAAGCAGCAACTTTGATCATTAGACTGATTATAAAACCCTTGACCAGGTCATACGTCAAGCGACGGCCTTGTTATTTTTTGTTGGCTGCTCACCGGTTTGATGGAGATCAACGTGCGACTCGATCCGCTCCCATAATTCAGCTTGAATTCAGGTGTCTGTGGTTTGCTGGTGTGCCCCCACGCTATCCGGGCGCGCTGGCGCTGGAACACGTCACGGCGCGCCTTCTGGGCTACCAGCCCTATTTCGTTGAAGGCGGCCAGCCCAATCACACCTGAAAGATCGGGGCAAATCCGCCCCCGGGGGTTCGGAAATTGGTGGTTTGCCCTTGGTAGATGCGGGCGGCGGTAAGCAGTGTGTTTCCTTCGTAGGTGTACAGACGAATATCGACCTTTGCGGTTGTTACGGCTCCGTCAATTTTAAGGCCTCGCTCCCCCGGGGGAACGAGGTCCTGGGCGATATAATCGCCCGCAAGAATGCTCTCGAAAACGCGCCGGGTCAGTTTGTCCCCGCGGTAGACACCTTTGCTGCCATGGCCTGCAACGGGTTTAAAGAAGAGTCCGCGACGATCACGCCATAACTCGGTTGCGTCATCCCTGGCAACCAGCCTGGTCTTTGGAACCGCCTTTTCCAGGAGGTCCGCATTCCGCACGTCCAGGCCCCATTCGCGCAAAGTCTGCGAGTCCGATAGCAGGGTCAGGTTCCGTTTGTCAGCCAACACTGCGTGTGTCCGTGGGTTGGGTGTCACGACGACTGCGCCGTCGAGATACGCGTGCCGTAGCGCTGAATGGTGCGGGGCATCCAATGCGAAATCCACCAGCCTGTTGTACACCATGTCAATGGGTTGTCCGTTGGCTGCAAGCTTACCGTTGGCATACTCCAATTCGGCAGGGTCCAGAATCAGAGTCTCGATTCCCCGGGCAGAAAGGAGTTGTTGGGCCAGCTGGAACTCCGGGAACAGAAACTGACGCTTGGGGGCATCATCAACGATGGCCAGTCGCTGAGGCAATGGCTCTGTGCGCTGCCTTTGCCATTCGTGTTTGAACATGTCGAAGACCGCATCGTCGAATCCGTCCAGCGCCGGGTGGATGGAGGACGGATGTTGAGGGGGCTGGCAACATCGGCTTTGAGCCCGGGCCAGGACAGCGTTAAGAAACGCACCGCCGGCATTGGTGTTAATCTCGATAAGCTGCGGACCTTCGGCCCCCAGATGGAAGTCGTAGCCCATCAACGCACCGACCGGACCAGGATCGAACTGTGCGATGTCTGGCGCCCAGGACAAGACCCGTGTGAGATAAGGCGGAAGTGTGCTCGCGGCCCTGAGTGCCTGAACAACCCGCTCCATCGTCAGAACGTCCGCTTGTGGCACGAAAACCGCTGTGTTTGAGAAGAAATGCTTAAGCTCCGGAATTGAGGTCGCCGGGAAACCGACACCCGCGCCCGAAAATTGATCCCGAAGGTTTGAGTCCAGGGCATCTTGATCAAGTGTAATGCAGTAACAGTGGCGATTGAGCAGGTCTGCCTCGGTGTTGCCTGTTTGCTGCATGTTTCGGGTTTCGTCGGGCATTCGGACACCATTATCAGGGGTTCACTGGGTCAATCGGCGTTCAGTTAACTGCCGGTTTTATAACCGGGTTTGTCGTGTTGAACTTGACCCGAGTCAAATAGATGCATCTTCAGGAATGGTTTTCAGTTCTGTTTCAGCTTGGCGTGCTCAACTGTGATTGAAGCCTTTCTTTTGCGCAAGTGTGCAATGGCTGCTTTTCTGCCGAGAAAGAACCATTTTTGCCGTTCTGATCTGAAGGTGACCCTATGAAATGCCCGTCCCGTAAATCGTGGTTTTGCAGCCTCACCGCCCATGACAATGAGGAACCGCCTGTTCGCCCGGAGGGCGTCACTGCATGAACCCACTTCCTCATGACACAGGTCAACTGTGAATGAACTTACCCGCCGTGATTTACGATTTTCAGGTTCGATTCAGTTTCATGGTCTTTACTGAGAGGGATGCAGATAGATGCAGCCGATAAGGAGGTTCTCATGAACAGATTTAATCGTTTAGTTGCGTGTTCCGTTCTGGTGGCAGCGCCTGTCTGGGCTTTTGCGCAAGGCAATCCCGGTCAAATGCCCCGCGGCGGGATGATGAACCAGGAACAGATGCAGCAGATGCATGAAAACATGACGCAAATGCAGTCCATGATGCAGCAGGTACCCAATGCCGATTCACAGCAGGAGCGCCAACGGCTGATGCAGCAGCACATGGATGCCATGCAACAGCACATGGGCATGATGCGCGGCGGCATGATGGGCCCCGGAATGATGGGTAACGGCCAGGGCATGATGGGCAATGCTCAGGGCATGATGGGTAACAATCAGGGGATGATGAATAACCAGGGCAAGAAACAGCCCGGAAATGCCCAGGGAAACCAGGCCGGCGGCGCCGGAATGGATAGCGGGCAGCGTCTGCAGATGATGGAAAACCGCATGGATCAGATGCAGCTCATGATGGAACAGATGCTGAAACACCAGCAGCAACTCAATCGGAATTGATCTCTGTCCCGCACCCGGCAGGTACCTGTGGTAGCGTAAGGCCTCTCGCAGACTTTTCAGTAAGAAACGGAGGCTCATGTGCTGGAACGGCTGCAACGCCGATTGGGACTGCAGACCATACCGGGGGTGTTTTTCACGTCAGCCGGGGTGGCCACGCTGTTTGTTGCCCTGGCGGTTCCGTTTGACCAGGCGGTAGCTGAAAGCTTCGGGTTGCTTACCGGCTGGGTAGCCCGAAACCTTGGCTGGTTCTATATTCTCTCGGTTACCGCTTTGCTGGTGTTCCTGCTTGGCCTGGCGGTCAGTCGCTATGGCAACATTCGGCTGGGTGCGGACGACAGCCGCCCCGATTATTCCAACCTGACCTGGTTCACCATGCTGTTTGCCGCCGGCATCGGCACCATCCTGATGTTCTGGGGGGTGGCCGAACCAGTTTCTCATTTTGCCAATCCGCCTTTCGAGGGTGTCAAACCCGGTTCGGAGAGAGCTGCCAGTGACGCCATGACCGTGGCGCTCTACCACTTCGGCCTGCATACCTGGACCATCTTTGCCATGCCCGGGCTGGCGATTGGCTATTTTGCCTACCGCCACAACCTGCCCATGCGCATCAGCAGCCTGTTTTATCCCATCCTGGGCAAGCGGGCGTTCGGACCCTGGGGCTGGGCAGTGGATGTGATTGCCGTGCTCGGCACCCTGTTCGGCGTGGCCACGTCCCTGGGGTTGGGAACCCTGCAGCTGAACAGCGGCCTGAACTACCTGTTTGGGACCCCGTCCACGGGAATGGTTCAGGTGATACTGATCACAGTCATTACCAGCATTGCCGCCACCTCAGTGGCCCTGGGACTGGACAAAGGGGTGCGCCGGTTGTCCCAGCTCAATATTGTGCTGGCCATGGCGCTGCTTGCCTTTGTGCTCACAGTCGGGCCAACGGTATTTATTGCCGAGGGGATGGTTCAGAGCGTCGGGGATTATTTTGACGCTCTGCCGTGGCTGGCTTTCTGGACAGAAACCTTCAAGGAAACCGACTGGCAACGGCAGTGGACCCTGTTCTACTGGGCCTGGACCATTTCCTGGGCGCCCTACGTGGGTATCTTCATTGCCCGGATCTCCCGGGGGCGAACCATCCGCGAATTTGTCGCCGGTGTTCTGTTTGCGCCCACCGCCTTCACGCTGGTCTGGTTCGGAATTTTCGGGTTATCCGCCATCCAGGTGGAAATGAACGGGTCTGTGGCGCTGGCGGAGCAGGTTCAGCAGGATCCGTCGGTTGCGATTTTTGCCTTTCTTGAAGCCTTTCCGCTGGCGGATGTGGCATCGGCCCTGAGTGTGGTCATCATCGTTATTTTCTTTACCACATCCTCTGATTCGGCCTCCCTGGTGATCGATATGCTGACCCGGCGGGATGACCAACCGTCGCTGGTGCGCCAGCGGATATTCTGGGCTGCGGCCCAGGGTGTTATCGCCGCCACGCTGTTGCTGGCCGGCGGCCTGGATGCCCTGCAGAACGTGATAACGTCCCTGGGACTGCCTTTCTGTATTCTGCTGATTTTCATGGCTGTTGCCCTGTTCCGGGCACTGAGGGCGGATTACCGGGGTTACAGTGTGGACGAACTTGTCAAAGGACGGGCCTTCCCGGAAGTGGAAGCCATCTCCGCAACCAACCAGGAGAACGCGAATGTATCGGAAACTGTTGATCGCCATTGATCCGGATGACGACGGCGAGGGCAAGCGCGCGCTGGAAGCGGCCATGGACTTGCTGGCCGAGGACGGTGAGCTTCATCTTGCCAGTGTCTTCAGCCCTGGCGGGGGTGGTTTTTTTCCGCATGTCACGGAAGAGGCGCCAGAGCAGAAAGAGGCTGAGGTTCGGGAGGTTCTGGATCTGCTGGTACGAAAATATCTGCCTCTGAACCGTACTGCCACGCTTCATGTTATCGCTGGCAGCACCGGTGAAAAACTGGTGGGCCTGGCGGGCCAGCTTTGTGCTGACCTGCTGATGCTGGTGTCCCGTGGCAGTAGCGGCCACTGGCCGTTGCGGAGGGCAACCGTGGAGTATGTTTCGGTAAATGCCCCCTGTCCGGTACTGGTGTTGCCGTCGCAGGAAAAGGCAGAACCCGACACCAATGAGAAAAGTGATAGCTGACAGTCTTTTCCGGGAAATCGGGGTTTCTGTCAGCCGACATGGGATCCCTCAACAATAGGCCATGTTCGGGCAGTTGCTGGCGACCCGCTCCCATTGAATGGTCACATGCTGGATATTGAAATCGCGAGCCAGCATTCGGGTTGCCTGCTCAATCACCCGGTCGTCACTCACCGGGTCCGGTTTTACCAGATGCACAGTAAGGGCGTTTTCCGTCGTGCTCAGCCCCCAGATATGGAGGTGATGCACCGACTCAACACCCGGCAGTTGCTCCAGACTTCGGAATACGTCTTCGGGATTGATGTCACGGGGCACGGCGTCTACCGCCAGGTTCAGGGAATCTTTAAGTAGTTGCCAGGTGCCGATGAAAATCACCGCGGCGATAACCAGGCTCACCAGCGGATCAATCCAGTTGAGGCCGGTCATCATGATAATCACACCGGCCAGAACAACCCCGACGGAAACCGCTGTGTCCGCTGCCATGTGCAGGAACGCGCCACGGATGTTGAGGTCTCCCTCCTGGCCCTTCATGAACAGCAACATGGTTACGCCGTTGATCACCACGCCGATGCCAGCGACAACGATCACCGTCATACCGGCGACACTGGCCGGATCGCTGAAACGGCGAATGGCCTCCCAGGCGATTCCGCCAACGGCGGCGATCAGGAAGAGCGCATTGAACAGGGCTGCGAGTATGGTCGATTTTTTCAGGCCATAGGTATTGCGATCAGTTGCCTTGCGGGTGGCCAGCCAGCTGGCGACCCAGGCCATAACCAGCCCCAGCACATCGCTCAGATTGTGGCCGGCATCGGCGAGCAGAGCCAGTGACCCGGAGAGAACGCCATAGGTCGCTTCGATGGCAACAAACAGCACATTGAGCAGCACTGCCAGCGCAAACGAGCGGTTGTGGCTCTTGAAGTGATTCGCGTGATTGTGTCTGTGGTCGTGATGGCTGTGCATGCAGCGCGTTCCCCTGTTGAAGCACCAGACCGGCATTCAAAACCCTGTATCTACTACAGGGTCAAGCGCTCAGGACCGGGATTCTCTAGCGAGCTGTGCGAGGTCCTTGCTGATCTGCTCTGGAGAAAGGTCCGGACGGAGCAGTAGCCTTGCCTTTCCGGTGCGGTCAAAAACATAGACTGCGCTGCTGTGGGAGACGTTGTAGTTTCCGCTGGCGTCGGGTTCTTCGTAGCCGAAGGTGGTCCGATAGCGTTTGGCCAGTTTGCGCAGTTCCGGCTCAGCGCCAGTCAGTCCCACGATCTGATCGCCGAAAAAGTCCACGTAGCTGGCCAGGCGTTCAGGGGTATCCCGGCGCGGGTCAACACTGACGAACAGGGTGGTGACATCATCCTGGTACTCGGGCGGCAGCTTGCGGACAGACCGGCGCAGGTCCGTCAGTGTGGTCGGGCAGACATCCGGACAGGAGGTAAAGCCGAAATACAGCAGGCGGATGTTGCCGCGGGAGTCAGCGGGCGTGACGGTCTCGCCACCGGTGCCCTCAAGCCGGAACTCAAGTTCCGGCATCAGGCCGGAAATATCCTTGCCATGCCAGTTGCCCTGATCCCCCGAGCAGCCGGTCAGTGCCAGGGCGAGGCCGAGAACAAGCCAGATATGTTGCTTCATGCGCTTTCTCCTGCCAGTGAGCGGCGCTTGGGGAATTTGCCGTCTTCGTGCATCGCCCGTCGCAGCACGATGAGAATCCCGATAATGCTCATCATCGCCGGCGGGATCCAGGTCAGCAGCCCGCCCAGAAGCTGATCGGTTTCCGGGGGCATGGGCCAGGCCCGCCCGCAGACCTCGTAGACGTCGTACACCATGCCCCGGGAAAAAACGATCCAGGCCCCGAGAATCATCTGCGGAATCGCAACCAGGGCCAGCAACAGGATGCGTTTGCCATAGCCCAGGGCATTGGTAATGGCCGGCGAGCGGGGATCAAAGATCAGCCACCAGAACAGCAGGCCGTCGAGCAGCATGCTCCAGTTCATGACCCAGTAAAGCTGCCGGCTGAGCATGGCGTCGAAATGGATCGGCGGCCACAGCCAGAAATAGATCAGCCCCACAAACAGGACCGAGGCGATGACCGGTTGCTGCAGCACCCGGTATGCCCAGCCCAGCGGCCTGAGCCAGTACCGCACAGACGGCGCGATTTGCTGGTACCAGAACCGCATGACCGGAAGCGGGTTGGACAGGGCAATCAGCACCGGCCCCAGGTGGTGCAGAATCAGGTGCTGGCCCCGGTGTACGAAAAACATGTACTGGGAGTAGTAGTCAAAGCGGGTCTGCATGACGCCATAGCACAGCATTACCCCGAATACGAAGGTGATGATCCGGCCTGATCCCGGGCGGTCGCTTTCGGGCATTCGGAGTAAAGCAGTGCCGTAGAGCCCGAGCACCAGCATGTAACTGAGCAGGGTCAACGGCGAAAAATCGTAGGGCAGCAGGTAGCTGAAGCCTTGCATGAAGAGTACTCGTTGCGTGCACGCACGGAAAACCGGGTTTATCTTTGTTGTCAGTACTACTGAGTTTTACCGGCCCGACCGCGGATTTCAAGGCCGGTGTAAAGTGCGCATTAACAGGAGGCAGGGCATGGCCCGGTTCAGTGACTCCATTTCAGCCCCTTCGGCACTGATTTTCGACTGGCACGGCACCCTTGTCGATACCCACGATGCAATGTTCAGTGCCATGGAAGACATGCTGCCGCAGCTGGAAGAGCTGGGGCTGGTGGAGCGGTTGCTGCCCGAGGATCAGTGCCGCACGCCGGATGACGCCCGCCTGGTGCGCTACATCCGGATTTTCCGGCGTCTGCATCCGCGCATTCTGGCGGAGCGCCGGGTTTCCAGGACCGACATTTTCAACGCCATCTTCGGCGATGACAAAGACGCCAAACTGATTGCCCATGAGGCCTATAACGAGGCCTACCGGCGCTACTTCGGCCAGGTCAGGCCCTTCCAGCCCGGAGCCTATGAGTACCTTTCGGCCCTGAAGGCCATGGGGATCCGGCTGGCGGTATCCACCAACCGAAACCGCGAGTTCCTGGATAAGGAGCTGCGCATGGTAGACGAAGGTCGCTGGCAGCATCTGTTTGATGCCACAGTGTGTGCCGACGATGTCACCGAATACAAACCCGATCCGGAGGTCATTCTCAAAGCGCTAGAAAAGCTCCGGCTGCCTGCCGATGACAAGGCCTGGTACGTCGGTGACAGCTACGTGGATATGTTGACTGCCAACAAGGCCGGTGTGTCCGGGGTATTCTACAACGGCGCCTGCTGGGAGTCTGGCCGGATCGACAGCTGGTTTTCACACCGTGATGCGCCGGCGGCCATTCTCGATAGCTTTGAAGACCTGATGGACCTGCTGGCCTTGCTGGAGCGGAATGAGCCTGACGCCTTCCACCAGACGCCCGCCGAGGTTCGGCCCAGGCCTTTCCCGCCACCTGAGCGACCGGAACCCCGAATCGAGCCGGACTGGCATCCGGCGGTGGTCAGACTGATCCGGCCGAAAGTGATCCTGTTTGACTGGCACGCCACTCTGGTGGACACGCTGGATGCCATGTATCACGCAGTGGATGACATGTTGCCGGATTTCCACAAGCTCGGATTGATGGACCGGATGGTGGCACCCGAGGACAGCAAGACGCCGGAAGACGTCAAACTGGTGGCCTATGTGCGCGAATTTGCCAGGCTGCATCCAAAGGTAAAGGCCGACCGGAAGATATCCCGGACCGATATCTTCGAAGTGCTGTTCGGGGAGGATCAGGAGGCCAAGCAGATCGCCCATAAAGCGTTTAATCATCACTATCGAAAGCACTACGGCACGGTGAAGGCGTTTGAACCCAGGGTACGAGAGATGCTTGAGGGGTTGCGCCGTCTTTATATTCAGGTCGGGGTGATCACCAACCGGGATCGGGAGTTTTTTGAAAAAGAGCTGTCGCTTGTGGAGGGCACCGGCTGGACCCACCTGTTCGATGTCGACGTCTGCGGCGACGATACCCCCTTGCGAAAACCCCACCCGGATCAGTTGCTGCTGGCGGTGCAGAAGCTGGATTATCCGCCGGACCCGAGTGTCTGGTATGTCGGAGACAGCACCACGGACGTCATTGCTTCCAAGCGGGCGGGCATGACGTCGGTGTTTTTCAACGGAGCGCAATGGGACCTGCCCTGGCTGAACAAGATCTTCCCTGGCACCCACAAACATCCGGACAAACCGGATGTCGTGGTGAATGATTTCTCGGAATTCTGGGCCCTGGTGTTGGCCTGCGAGATCGGGCCGCCCTGAGTCCGGTTCAAACCGGCTTGAGAGGCTCCCAGTTCTTGCGGTTGGCCAGGAACTCCGGCCTTGGTTTGTTGCCGCAGAATGGCTCCGTCAGGGTGTTGTGAACACTGTTGTAGACGAAAAACAGGTTACTTCGTGGCCAGCAGGACATGTTGGCGTTGGAGCCGTGCAGGGTATTGCACTCGAAAATGATCAGTGAGCCGGCAGGACCTTTCGGCGCCTCAATGAAATTGTCGTTCATCAGCCTGGTCAGGCTTGCACCGTCGGGAACGCCCAGATCCTGGATCTTCAGGGATTCCTTGTAGTTGTCTTCCGGTGTCCGGCCAACACAAGGAATGAAGTATTTGTGAGAACCGGGAATGAGCATCAGTGGCCCGTTAAATTCGTTGTTGTCGGTCATTACAATGGAACAGCTCAAGCAGCGCATTCGTGGCATGCCGTCCTCACTGTGCCAGGTCTCGAAGTCAGAGTGCCAGTTGAAGCCCTTGCCCTTGAATCCGGGCTTGTAGTTGATCCGGGATTGATGGATATAGACATCGCTGTCGAGCAGCTGCCGGACAATTTTCAGCAGATGCGGGTCCCGGGTGAGCCGGTCAAAGCGTTCCGAGATTTCGTGGATGCCGAAAATCGACCGGATCTCTTCCTTTCCGGGCTCCAGAATGGTGCCCTCGGACAGCTTGAGGTCTTCATCTTCCTCGTACTCCTGAAGCTCCTCGATGAATTTCTCCATCTCTGCTTTATCGAAAAAAGAGTCGAAAAACAGAAAACCGCGTTCATCAAATTCCCGGACTTGATCTTCCGATAATGGACCCTCTCCCAGCCTCTCTTCAGGGGTATGGACCACGGGATCGAGCCGCTCGAACATGCCCAGTTTGCGTTCAAGGCGGGTTGGGAAAAGGTCTTGGTGGCGTGACATGACTCACCTCCTGTGTTTGTCGGTACACTTCTGAACTTAGCTACGGTGAGCGCTTTTTCAACCCCCCTCTTGCAACTCTCTCTTTCTTGCCACCCCCTATTGCCACCCCGTCATGGGTGGGCCGGCCTTGAAACATCGGAGAAAGAGGCCACAGTTATAGCAATAGCGGAAATTTCTATGCCTTATTACATGCCGATGGAGGGATCTCAATGGCACAGCACCAGGCAAAGAAAACGCGCAGTAGTTCGAACGCCCGAAACCTCAACCACCCACGCAAGGTTTATCTGGTTGATGGCGCCCGAACTCCCTTTCTCAAGGCCAGGGGCCGCCCCGGTCCTTTCTCGCCGGTGGACTTCGCCGTTCAGTGCGGGCGTCCGCTGTTGCTTCGACAGCCAATGCCAGCGGATGCCTTTGATCAGGTGATCCTGGGCTGCGTGAACGTGGTGCCATCGGAAATGAATCCGGCGCGCATCGCTGCCCTTCGCCTGGGGATGGGGGAAGCCATGCCGGCGTTTACTGTCCAGATCAACTGTGGCTCGGGTATGCAGTCTATCGATACCGCCTTTAAGTACATCCGCGATGGCGATAGCGACCTCATCCTCGCCGGTGGAACCGAGGCCCTCAGCCATGCGCCCATGGTCCTGAAAACCGGGGCCGTGGAATGGCTGGCGGGTCTGAATGCTGCTTCCTCTCCACAGGATTACGCCCGCCAGCTGGCCGGTTTCAGTCCGGGACAATTCAAGCCGGAGATCAGTCTCGCCAAGGGCCTGACCGATCCGATCGTGGGTCTGAGCATGGGGCAGACCGCCGAGGTGCTGGCCAAGCAATTCAACATCAGCCGGCAGCAGGCCGACGAATACGCAGTGTCCAGTCACCAGCGGCTTGCCCGGGCCCAGGAAGAGGGCTGGCTGGATGATGAGGTGGCGCCGGCAATCTCCCCGGGCGGTGAACTGTATCGGCATGATGATGGCGTCCGTGCGGACACCTCCGTAGAAGCGCTGGCGAAACTCAAGGCCGCATTTGAGCCTCCGTTTGGCCAGGTGACGCCCGGCAACAGCTCGCAGGTCACCGACGGCGCCTCCTGGATGATCCTGGCCTCGGAAGAAGCCGTCAGCAAGTACGGCCTGGAACCAAAAGCGGTGCTGGTGGACAGTGAGTGGTCGGCGCTGGATCCTGAAATCATGGGGTTGGGGCCGGTGCTGAGTTCCACTGCACTGTTGCAACGGCACAAGGCCGGACTCAACGATATCGATTTATGGGAAATCAACGAGGCCTTTGCCGCCCAGGTGCTGGCCTGTGTTGAGGCCTGGGACGATCCGGAATTCTGCAAGGTGGCCCTGGATCTGGCAAAACCCATGGGCCGGCTCGACAGGGAACGGCTGAACGTGGACGGCGGTGCCGTCGCCATCGGGCACCCGGTGGGCACCAGTGGCAACCGGATTGTGCTGCATCTGATGAACGCTCTGCAGCGCAAGGGGCTCAAACGGGGCATCGCCACCGAGTGCATCGGTGGCGGGCAGTCCGGCGCCATGCTGATTGAAGCCGTGTAGAACCCGTAACGGATTGACGATCTGACTTCCGGAATTCAGGAGGATGCAATGACTGGCCATATTCTCAAGGCACTCAGCGCACGTGACATGGCCCTGGGACCATTCAGTGAGGCAGACGCGGGTAGTGATCAATGGCAGCATTGGCGGCTTGCCCGTGATGAACGGGACGTCGCGTGGCTGATTCTCGACAAAAAGGACGCCAAGGCAAACGTACTCTCGGAAAGTGTTCTGACTGAACTTGGGGAGATCGTTGGCGAGCTTGAGTCACGGCCGCCCAGAGGGGTTGTGCTGCGCTCAACGAAGGCCAGTGGCTTCTGCATGGGTGCAGATATCACCGAGTTTTCGGAACTGGGCTCCGAGACCGAAGTGGTCGACAAACTGACCAATGCCCATGAGGTGGTTGATCGCTTCGAGGCGCTTACCTGTCCGACCGTTGCGGTGATTCACGGTTCCTGTCTGGGCGGCGGCCTGGAACTGGCGCTTGCCTGCCACTATCGACTGGGCGTGCCGGGTGCCAAACTTGGCTTCCCCGAAGTCCAGCTTGGCCTGCATCCCGGCCTCGGGGGAACAGAACGCCTGACCAGTCTGATTGATCCGATAGAAGCCATGACCATGATGTTAACGGGCAAAACCGCCTCCCATGGCAAGGCCAGCAAGCTCGGCCTGATCGATCAGGTAGTTGAGGAGCGGCATGTGGAGGCCGCCGTGCAGGCTGTGGTGGCCGGTGATATTGAACCGGGCGGTAATGGGGTCCGTGGTCGGCTTCTCTCCAGCAAGCCGGCCCGTCAGCTGGAAGTCCGGAAAATGCGGTCGGAAAGTGCCAAAAAGGCCCCGTCCGAGCACTATCCCGCTCCGGAAGCGCTGATCGAACTCTGGCAGGATTTCGGTGGAGATTCCGGGCCAGGCATGCGAAAGGCCGAAATCGCCTCCTTTGCCAAACTCATGATGAGCGAAACCTCCCGGAATCTGGTACGCGTGTTCCACCTACGGGAGAAAATGAAAGGTCTGACCCGCAGCAAGGCTGACCCCGTGCGCCACGTTCACGTGGTCGGGGCCGGCGAGATGGGCGCGGATATCGCCGGCTGGTGCGCCGTTCGGGGATTGCATGTCACCCTGTTTGACATGGAGGCGGAGAAGCTCGCCCAGGCGGTGAAAAAACTCTCCGACCTCTGTGAGAAAAAGCACCGCACCGAATCCGAGCGCCGGGATATTCTGGACCGGCTGATTCCGGATTTTGCCAATCAGGGTGTCGGCACCGCCGATCTGGTGATTGAAGCCGTGCCCGAGAAGGTAGACCTCAAACAGAAAGTCTATGAGGAGGTGGAGCCCCGGCTGAAGGAAGGCGCCATTCTGGCAACCAACACCTCCAGTATTCCCCTGGAGACACTGAGTGAAAAAGTCAGCGATGCCAGCCGGCTTATCGGCCTGCACTTTTTCAATCCGGTGGCACTGATGCCGCTGGTGGAAATCGTCAGCCATGACAAGGCGTCCGACGCGGTGCTGGATCGGGCCCGGGGCTTTGTCGGCCAGATCGACCGCTTGCCGGCGCCGGTCAGAACCGCGCCCGGCTTCCTGGTCAACCGGGCGCTCACTCCCTATCTGGTGGAAGCCATGATCATGCTGGACGAAGGCGTCTCCGCCGAATCCATCGACCAGGTGGCTGAAGACTTCGGCATGCCGATGGGGCCGATAGAACTGGCCGATCAGGTGGGCCTCGACATCTGCCTGAGCGTAGCTGACATGCTCAGGGAGCGCCTGAACAGTGCGATGCCGCCGGCACCGGATTGGCTGCGTAAGAAGGTCGAGGATGGTGCCCTTGGCAAAAAAACCGGAGAGGGCCTGTATCAGTGGAAGAACGGTAAGGCCGACAAGAAGAGCAAACCCGATGCTGCGCCGGATGACACGCTGGATCGCCTGATCCTGCCGATGCTGAACGCCTGCATGGCCTGTTTGCGGGAACAGGTGATCGAGGATGAAGACCTTGCGGACGGTGCCATGATCTTCGGTACCGGGTTCGCGCCTTTCCGTGGTGGGCCGATGAACTACGCACGCAAGCGTGGCTCCGACAATATCCGGGAGTCCCTGGAGAATCTGGCCAGGAGCCATGGTGACCGGTTCCAACCGGATCAGGGCTGGAATGCCGAGCGCTGACGGCGCCGTGTGCTGATGCAAGACTCAAGAGCAGTACTGAATCCAACGACCAGTGAGGAGTTTCCATGCGCGGTGATGCCCAGCGCTCCAACGATAAACCGGACCAGCAGCACGAGGATCAGGGTTGGCGCGGCCCGGTGGACCCGATGAGACAACCGGGTTATCAGAATGAGCCACCCCAGTGGCTCCGGGTAGTGAATTTCATTCTGCTGGCCTTCGTAATTTTTTACGTCGTACAGATGTTGACCCAGTCCGGTTCCACCGAGTTGACCTTCACCGAGTTCAAGGAGCGGGTGAAGGCAGGGCAGGTCTCTGAAGTCACCATTGAGGGCCACCAGGTGCGGGGCACCCTTAAGGTGGCTGAAGGCTCCGAAGCAGCGCAGGGCTCCGACGTCGGGCCCGGTGAGCAGCGGTTTGTGAGTCACGTTCCGGAAGTCGGTGAGACCCGGATACTGGATCTTCTGGAAAAAAATGGCGTGGCGGTGACTGCCAGGGAATCCGGACCAGATCTGTTGTCACGCATGCTGGTCAGCTTTCTGCCCTGGCTGATTATCCTGGGGCTGTTCATCTGGTTCTGGCAGCGCATGCAACGCCAGATGGGCAATCAGCAGGGCGGCGGCCTGTTCAGCATGGGCAAGTCCAAAGCCAAGCGGTTCCGCAAGGACCAGCCCAGCAAGAGCTTTAAGGACGTTGCCGGCTCGGATAACGCCAAGAAGGATCTCACGGAGATTGTCGACTATCTCAAGAATCCTTCGTACTACCAGCGCCTGGGTGCCAAGCTACCGCGCGGCCTGCTGATGGTCGGCCCTCCGGGGACCGGTAAAACGCTGATGGCAAGGGCGGTTGCCGGCGAGGCCGATGTGCCCTTCTTTTCCATCTCCGGTTCCGAATTCATTGAAATGTTTGTCGGGGTGGGGGCTTCCCGGGTCCGCAACATGTTTGAGGAGGCCCGCAAGGAGGCACCGGCGATCATTTTCATTGATGAACTGGATGCCATCGGCCGGTCCCGCGGTGCCGGCGTAGGCGGCGGCCATGATGAGCGGGAGCAGACCCTGAACCAGATCCTGTCGGAAATGGACGGTTTTTCGCCCCATGAGGCAGTGGTCGTAATCGCCGCCACCAACCGGCCGGACGTGCTGGACCCTGCGCTGCTGCGCCCCGGGCGGTTTGACCGAAAGGTGACGCTGGACAGCCCTCACCGAAAGGCTCGGGAGAGAATTCTGGAGATTCACACCCGGGCCATGCCGTTGGCTGATGATGTGGACCTGTCGGCGGTTGCACGCCGGACTGTAGGGTTTTCCGGGGCCGACCTGGAAAACCTCGCCAACGAGGCGGCTCTGTTTGCCGGCCGGGACGACAGCAAGCTGGTTGGCATGGCTCATTTCGATATGGCCAGGGACAAAATCCTGATGGGTGCGGAGCGTGAACAGACACTGAGCGACGACGAAAAACGGGTGATCGCGTTCCATGAATCGGGCCACGCGCTCACGGCCCTGCTATTCCCCAAGGCAGACCCGCTGGAGAAGGTGACCATTATCCCCCGGGGCCGGGCGCTCGGGCTGACCGAGCAGGCGCCGGACGAGGAACGGCTCAATATGACCGCCAGTTACGCCCGGGATCGCATCGCAGTCATGCTGGGTGGTCGGGTGTCCGAGCGCCTGATCTTCGACGAGGTCAGCAGTGGTGCCGAGAACGACATTGAGCAGGCCACCAAGCTTGCCCGGCGCATGGTCTCTCGCTGGGGGATGAGTGATGCCATCGGCCCGGTTTCGGTAAGTTCCAGTCAGGAAGAGGTATTCCTCGGCCACGAAATTTCCCGAGAGCGTGACTTCAGCGAGGCCACGGCAGAGAAAATCGATGATGAGGTAAGAAAACTCATTACCGGTATTGAATCAGAGGTTTACCGGCGCCTGGAAGAAAACCGGGACCGGCTCGAGCGGCTTGCCAACAGGCTTCTGGAGGAAGAAACTCTGGAAGCCCGGGAAATTGACTCGCTGCTCGAGCTTGAAGACGAGGCTTAGGCCTCGTCTTGCCCAAGGAGTGATCAAGTAGGGCGTGATCAAGTCACTGGTTTTCAATCTCGTTCAATGCACTTTCTATGTCCAGCCCAACCACAACAACCCCTTCGGGCTGGTCGCCGTTGCCGGACAGGACCGGAGCGCTCACATCAATCTGAAACCTGCCGGTTGAGCTATCGTAACGGATCGGAGAAATGAACAGCGCTCGGCCCGGATCTCCCCCTGCCCCCTGCATTGCCAACTGGAACTTCGGCTCATCCCCCTGCCAGTAGTCCGAAGTCAGGCGGCTCATTGCGGCCACGGTACCCATACGATTAATCAGCATTGCCTCGGTGACCAGGCCGTCGCGCGAGCGGTGCCAGGCCTCAAGTGCTCTTGAGCCCGGCAACGCAAGAATCCGTGCCGCCAATTCCGGCATGGCCAGGGGGGCTAGTGCCTGCCATTTGCTGTCTATGGTCATGACATCGGTAAAGTTCACCTGGCGCGGGCCTGATTCAATGATCTGGCGAATATCGAGAACACTAATCAGCTCTGTGACCAGGCCGGCCCAGAGTTTCCGGATCCGGCGCTCCTCTTCTGCGGATAACCCCATCTGCCCCGCCATGCAGGTTGTCAACTTGCGATTGAATTCGGACAGAAATCTTGGATGGCTGGAAACGAACGCCTCGTTCAGATAAAGATAAAGCGGTGCATATCGAACAAAATGGGGCTTCAGGTTCATGGCGCTTGTCGGGGTCTCCGCCTGCAGGCGGCTCATAACCCGTTCGTCCATCAGGGCCGTATCGATTCGCCCACGCTTGAGAAGGGCCAGCAGCTGGGAGGGGGACGCCACGCTGAGAAAAACCGGGTAGCCGTTGGCTTCCAGCCAGGCTTCTTCATTGCTGCCATCGACCACTCCGATCCGAGAACTTCGAGTAAACTCCTTGCCGTCCCTGGTAAAAAAATACCACTTTTCCAGAGCCACCGGGTCGCTGCGCTTCGCCAGGGCGTCCAGCTCGGTAGAGGGATCAATGGCAAAATAGCCATCCACCATGTTGCGGTTCAGCGAGTGGATGGCGCGATTCTGGGGGGCGATCCGGATGCGGGTTGACCAGCCGGCGCGATTGGCGGCACAGACCACCGTTTCCGTGGTTTCACCAGATACGCGGCCAGCCTCGCCCACCCCGGCGAGCTGATAGGGTGGACTGTCAAAGGTGTAGAGATTCAGTGTCGGGGCCTGGGCCAGGCACAGCGGAGACACCAGTGCTGTCGCCAAGCCCATTGCCAGTCGGAGGTTCATAGTGAATGCTGCGTCCGTGTTGTTAACAATCCTGACCTCAGGCTAGCACTCACACGGGGCTTTTGCCTCACAACTTTAGGGCATATTCTGTTAATCATGAACAACAACAAAGTCCCCTGGGGTGAGTCCGCCGAACTGATGTTTGATATGAAAAAAGTGGTGTTCTTCGATCCCGAAACCGAGAAGCGGATTCTACCCCACTGACACTCTATTCGGTACTTACAGCTGCTCCAGGTTCGCCAGCAGATGTTCGGCGCGCCGGAGCAGCGCCTCCCGCCGCTCCGGTTTCTGCTTGTCCCAGTTGCGGTACATCATGCCCATGCGGGGATTGCCCGCAAACTCATGCCGGTGCCGATCGATAAAATGCCAGTAAAGGGCGTTGAACGGGCAGGCATCGTCCTCCGTGGCCTTGTTCACCTTGTAGTGGCAGTTGGCGCAATGGTCCGACTGGCGCTGAATGTACTTGCCGCTGGCGGCGTAGGGTTTCGAGCCCAGATAGCCGCCATCGGCGTGCATCACCATGCCCAGTACATTGGGTAGCTCCACCCAGTCGTAGGCATCGGCATACACCGCCAGATACCAGTCGCAGATCTCCTCCGGTTTGATGCCCGCCAGCAGCGCAAAGTTGCCGGTAACCATCAGCCTCTGGATGTGGTGGGCGTAAGCGTTGCGGCGAGTGGCATCAATGGCCTTGTGCATGCAGCGCATCCTGGTATCCCCGGTCCAGTAGAACCAGGGCAGGGCGCGGGCGTTGCCCAGCCGATTCTCCCGGGCATACTCCGGCATATTCAGCCAGTAGATTCCCCGGACAAACTCCCGCCAGCCCAGGATCTGCCGGATAAACCCTTCCACCGCATTGATTGGCGCCCGCCCTGAATGCCAGGCCCGGGCTGCGGCGTCGCACACCGCCAACGGATCCAGCAGCCCGCAGTTGATGTAGGGCGAGAGAATGGAGTGAAACAGCCAGTCCTCGGAATCTGAAATTGCGTCCTGATAATCGCCGAAACAGGGCAGGGCGAAATCCATAAAGTGCTCAAGCGCCGCCTGAGCGTCCTCGGCCGTTACCGCAAAATGAAAGTCGTCGGTGGTACCAAAGTGATCACTGAAATATTCCTCCACCAGGCCGATCACCTCCCGGGTAATGGCATCCGGCTCCACCCGGAAGGGCTGCGGTGCTGGCGGTTTGCCCGTCCATTTCTTCCGGTTGTCCGCATCAAAATTCCACTGCCCGCCCTCTGGCTCGCCCTCGGAGGTCATCAACAACCCGGTCTTGCGCCGCATCTCCCGGTAAAAGAACTCCATCCGCAACTGCTTCCGCCCCTCGGCCCAGTCCGAAAACTCCTGCTTGCTGGCAAAAAAACGGGTATCCGGCCGGATCTCCACCGGCACGCCCAGACGTTCCTGCCAGCCACTAATCTGTTCATGCAGCCGCCATTCACCGCACTCGGTCGTAATTACCGTGTTCGCCCTTATCCGTTGCGCCTGTTCGGCAACCACCGCCTCAAGGCTCTGATGCTCGTTGGCCGGATGATAGGTCTGGTAATGCACCTGCCAGCCCTCGCTCTCCAGTTGCCTGGCAAAGTGACGCATGGCGCTGAACAGCAGCACGATTTTCTTCTTGTGGTGATTGGTATAGCTCGCCTCGTCGTGAACCTCTGCCATCACCACCAGATCCCGCTCTTTGTCGGCGTCTTCGAGGGCACTGATGTCTCTCGTTAATTGGTCACCGAGAATCAGAATCAGGTTTGCCATGGTGAGGAATTCTCCATTAAGTAAGCTGCGGGCTTGCACCTAAGTTAGGTGGTTGGAGGGGAAGGCCTGCCAAAATCGTGCGGAGCCATGGATGGCGGAGCCGAGCGTACATGGACGTATTCACAGCGTATTTTGGCAGGCCTTCCCCTCCAACCACCGGGCTATGCCCACAAAGGGGTAAACGAAGTACGCCAACAGCCCAAGGGTGGTTCATAAGCCAGACTGGTAAACTGAAACCAACACTCAGCTGACCCGCATCAAAATGGCACGCAAAGGATTGCCTTAAAATGCATCAGCTTCCCTGAACAGAGGGTCAGATGAAACTTTCATCTGACCCCGATTTCATCTGACCCCGAGTTTGCTATGACCGCCACCCCCGCACTCAACACCCAAACCTCAACACTGCCGGAATTCATCTGGGACGAAGCCCTGATCCGCCGCTACGACCTCAGCGGCCCGAGGTACACCTCCTATCCCACGGCCGTCGAGTTCAACCAGAACTACCCCATTGAGGACATGGTCAAAGCCGCGGCTCGCAGCAAAGCCAGTGGCCGGCCGCTGTCGTTGTACACGCACCTGCCGTTCTGCGCGCACCTTTGCTATTACTGCGCCTGCAACAAGGTGATCACCAAAAAGCGTGACAAGGCCATGCCCTACGTGGAGCGGGTGCTGAAGGAAGCGGCCATTCAGTCAAAACTGTTTGGTGCGGATCGCCCCGTTACCCAGCTGCACTGGGGTGGTGGTACACCCACATTCCTGCCCAAGGATGTCATGGAACATCTGATGGCCGGATACGGCGAACTGTTCAACCTGCAATCCGGTGACGAGCGGGATTACAGTGTAGAGATCGACCCGCGGGAAGTGGACCAGGACACCCTGCCCACTCTCTGGAAACTGGGTTTCAACCGGATCAGTCTGGGGGTGCAGGATGTGAACCCTCAGGTTCAGAAAGCGGTAAACCGCATTCAGCCCAGGGAAATGACCGAAGCGGTGCTCAATGAAGCGCGCCGTATCGGCTTCCGGTCCATCAACCTGGACCTGATCTACGGCCTGCCATACCAGACGCCAGAAAGCTTCGCCGAGACCCTGGAAGCGGTGCTTGAAATGTCACCGGACCGTCTCTCGGTGTTCAGCTATGCTCACCTGCCGGACCGGTTCTACCCGCAGACCCGTATTCAGGGTGACACCCTCCCCAGCCCGCAGCAGAAGCTGACCATCCTGCACAACACCATCAACCGCCTGCTGGACGCAGGTTACGAATACATTGGTATGGACCACTTCGCCAAGCCGGACGACAGTCTGTCCGTGGCCCAGCGTGAAGGGCGCCTGCACCGGAACTTCCAGGGCTACACCACCCACTCCGAGTGCGACCTGGTGTCCCTGGGTGTCTCCGCCATCGGCCAGACCGACGATGCCTACTTCCAGAACAACCACGACCTGCCTTCCTGGGAGGCGGCCATTGATGCTGGCCAACTGGCCATCACCAAAGGCGTCAACCTTACTCGGGACGACCGAATCCGCCGCTGGGTGATCGGCCAGCTGATTTGCCAGTTCCGGCTGGACCGTCAGCTGTTTGCAGAGGTTTGGCAGGAAGATCTGGACCGCTATTTCGCGGATGAACTGCGCCGTCTGAAGCCCATGGTCCAGGATGAACTGATTGCCGATGATGGCAAGTCCCTTCAGGTCCAGCCCGCCGGCCGACTGCTGATCCGGGCCATCTGCCAGATCTTCGACCTGTATCGCAAAGAAGGCGCAAGCCAGCGCTTTTCCCGCATTATCTGACAGCAGCGGCGAAGTCGGGGTCAGAAGAAAGCCTTCTTCGGACCCCATTTCCTGAGCCAAAAAAAGGGGCTATCCGTTTCCGGATAGCCCCTTTTACGTCTGCTGGCATCAGCTATAGGCCGGCACCTTGAACTCGTTGGCCAGGTCCTGCAGGACCCTGGCCAGCCGCGCCTGCTCGCCGGTTACCTGAGTGATTTCCTGGGAACCGGTGAGGGTCAGGATCGCCGCTTCACTGACTGATTCCATGCTCCCCGCCAGTTCCCGGGTAACCGCCACCTGCTCCTCGGAGGCGGTGGCAATCTGGTTGGCCATATCGGAGATACTGTTTACATCGGTGAGGATATCCGCAAAGGTCTGCTCCAGTTCCGAAGCCTGCTCGCTGGTGGCGTTGGCCAGTTGGTGACTTTCCAGAATCGAGCGGCTGGCATTGTCGGTGATGGTCTGAAATCCGCTGATGATATCCTCGATCTGGGTGGTGGACTCATGGGTCTGTTGCGCCAGGGTGCGCACTTCGTCGGCCACCACCGCAAAGCCGCGGCCATGCTCACCTGCGCGGGCGGCTTCGATCGCGGCATTCAAGGCTAACAGGTTGGTCTGGTCGGCTACCTTCCGGATCACGTCCACCACGTCGCTGATGGTTGAGCTGCGGCTCTCCAGCTCTTCAATCACCTCGTTTACCTTCTGAACCGACTTGGCCAGGGAGCGGATGCTCTTCACGCTGCCGTGCAGCACCTGCTCACCACTGCGGCTTTTCTCCATGGCGCTGCGTGCGGCATCGGCAACCTGCTGGGTGTTCCGGGAGATTTCCTCGGAGGTGGCCGACATCTCTTCGGTCGCTGCGGCTACCTGCTCAATCTGTTGCTGCTGGTTCTTCACCTGGCTGGCGTTCTGACCGGCCGTAGAGCTGGTCTCCTCCGTGGCCGTGGCCAGCTGGACGCTGGACTTGTCGATGTGCAGCAGTGCATTGCCAAAGCGTCCGAACAGCTCGTTAATGGCCTTGCCTATGGTGCCCACTTCATCCCGGCTGGAGATTTCGATGTTACGGGTCAGGTCCTTGTTGTCCATGGCGAACCGAACGCCGTCGAGCAGGCGGCCAACCTGAAGATTGATGGCCCGGATGATGACCAGCATGAGGACGAGCACCGCCAGAACGGCGCCTGCGGATATGGCAGATGCCGTGATCAGATCATTGCGGGCGTCTTTAACTCCGGCGGTAGCAAGCGCCAACACGTCAGCCAGCATATCCTTGCGAACATCGTTGAGCTCGCCAATGCGCTGGGTGGTGGTTGTAAACCATTCGCCCGCATCCAGGGCATACATGCCGGAAGGGCTGCTGAACAGGGTCTCACGCTTTTGTTCCAGAGACTGGCTTGCAACGCTTGCCAGTTGCTTTTCCAGGGGGGCACGGAGCGGATCTTCGGAGTTCAGCATCGCCAGGGCTTCGTTGAAGAAGGCATCCTGCTGCCCTTCGAGCCCTGCGATCTTTCGCAGAGTGGGCAAGTCAAAATTGCCACTGCGGATCAGGGATGCGCCCACCGCGCGTTCCCGGCCGGCTCTCTCTGCCAGCTCTGCCAGGGCATAGTAGGCGTTTACGTCGCGGGTCAGCTCCGGATCAGTGGAGCGTCGAATGATCAGGGCAATGCGTTCAACCAGCTCCATGATCATCGCGGTATAGCGGGACGCAGAATCCCCGGCGGCCAGGCTTCGGTTATCGATCGAATTACGAAGGGTGTCCAGCTTGGACAGGCCCCGGCGTACTTCCTGGATGCTGCTTTCAACAGAGTTGTCAAAAGACACCTTGACCATCATGGCCTCAATTCCCTGCTGGTAGTCGGCGATACGGGCATCGGTTTGTCGCCGTTGCTCCGCCAGGTTTGCCGAGGCTTGGCGGGCCGAATCCGTTCCCGGTTTACTGGCCAGGAAGACGGCAGAACGGCCACGTTCCTTTTGCAGGGTCTCGGTCAGGGGATCGCCGGTTTCTGCCAGCTCCACCATGGATCGCAGTTGGCGCATACTGTTCAGTTCGCCGTAATTCGTAACGACGCTGTCAGCGGCAAAAAAGAGCAGGACTAGCAGGGCTGGCACCACCAGGGTGATTAGCTTGCCCCGCATGGAGAGGTTATTGATTAGGTTCATGGCCTTGCCTTGTCTGATTAGAGTTTGCGCCAATTATCCTTGGGAGTATGGGCCGCGCTCTATCAGCGTGAGGGGGTAGCTGGAGAGGTAGTTTCAGCCGTGTAAGTTGCTGTAAGTGATTGTTAATTTATTGGAATAAATGAAAAAATGGGCGTGGTACGTGATGGTACGCAGAGTACCTCCGCAGAGGTATCAAGGGGCAAAATGCCGCTCTGCTGATAAAGGTCAAGGCCGTTTTGCCGGTTGCCCTATAGGGTTGGGCGCCACAGTGACAAGCGGAGAAGCCCATGGAACTTGTGTGCCCGGCCGGCAGTTTGCCAGCCCTGAAAACCGCGGTGGATAACGGCGCCAACGCCGTGTATTTCGGTTTCAGGGACAGCACCAACGCCCGCCAGTTTGCCGGCCTTAACTTCAACGACAAACGTGCTGCCGAGGGTATTGAATACGCCCATCGCCGGGGCGCGAGAGTGTTCTGTGCCATCAATACCTACCCGCAACCCGATGGCTGGGAGCAATGGAAGGGGGCGGTAGATCGCGCGGCAAGCCTGGGCGTGGATGCCATCATCCTGGCCGATATGGGCCTGCTGGATTATGCCGCCAACCGTTATCCGGATATTCCCCGACATCTGTCAGTCCAGGGCTCTGCCACCAGTCACGAGGCGCTTTCCTTCTACAAGGATAACTTCGACATCCGCCGAGCCGTGCTGCCCCGGGTTCTGTCGCTGGACCAGGTGCGTGGCGTGGCCAAACACAGCCCGGTGGAGCTGGAGGTATTTGCCTTCGGCAGCCTGTGCATAATGGCCGAGGGCCGCTGCTACCTTTCCTCCTATCTCACTGATGAATCTCCCAATACTCGCGGTGCCTGCTCTCCGGCCAAGGCTGTGCGCTGGCACGAGACCCCGCAGGGGCTGGAATCCCGACTCAACGACGTGCTGATCGACCGTTACGGCCAGGGTGAATCTGCCGGCTACCCGACCCTGTGCAAGGGCCGGTTCGAGGTGGAAGGCAGCGTCTATCACGCCATCGAGGAGCCAGTGAGCCTGAACACGCTGGACCTGCTGCCGGAGTTGCAGGAGCTGGGCATCAGCGCCGTCAAGATCGAGGGCCGCCAGCGCAGCCCGGCCTATATTGCCGACGTGGCCCGCACCTGGCGCCAGGCGCTGGATAACCTGGATAGAACGCCGGGCATGTTCACCGTGGAGGATGACTGGCGCAACACCCTGTCCGGGCTCTCCGAAGGCGGCCTGACTACCCTGGGCGCCTATCATCGCAAGTGGAAATAAGGTTCTGCCAATCATGATGAAACTCTCTCTCGGACCCATCCTGTGGTTCTGGTCCAAGCAGACCGTGTTCGATTTCTACGCCAGGGCCGCCGAGTGGCCGGTGGATACCATCTACCTGGGTGAGGCGGTCTGCTCCCGGCGCCGTGAACTCAAGCCGGACGATTGGTTCGATCTGGCCCGGGACCTGAAGGCCTGCGGCAAGGAGGTGGTGATCTCCACCCAGACCCTGATCGAGTCGGAGGCCGACCTGCGTCGTCTGCGCCGGATCTGCGATCAGAATGAGTTCCTGGTGGAGGCCAACGATCAGAGTGCGGTGCAGGTGGCCAGCCGTCATCAGATTCCGTTTATCACCGGCCCCTCCATGAACATCTACAACGTCGCCACTCTCAAGGTGCTGGCGAAGCAGGGACTGAAAGGCTGGAACCTGCCAGTCGAGCTGGGCAAGGAGACCCTTGAGCAATTGATTAACGGCCTGAAACAGGAAGGCCTGGCACTGCCCGCCGAGGTGTTCGCCTGGGGGTTTCTGCCCCTGGCCTGGTCGTCCCGCTGTTTCACGGCCCGCCACTACAACCTGCCAAAGGACAACTGCGAGTTCCGTTGTTTGCAGCATCCCGACGGCATGGAATTGCGTTCCCGGGAATCCCAGGAACTGTTCCGCCTGAACGGCATTTCCACGCTCTCGGGGTCCCGATACGACCTCATGCGTGAACTGCCGGAAATGGAGCGGATGGGTGTGAAGACGGTGCGCCTGAGCCCGGAACATCAGGGCATGGAGGAAGTGGTAGAGCGCTTTGATCAGGTACGCCGGGGTGAAGTGCCTGCCACCGACCCGCTGCAGCTGGTGCAGGCACCACCCTGCAACGGGTACTGGTATGGCAAGCCGGGGATGGATCTGATCCGCTAAGACCGATCAGTCCCGAACGGGTTTGACGTCTGGGAAGCGGTCAGACACATACGTGCTGTGGCACTGGATGCAGTTGCCTGTCATTTTGCCGAACAGCTTGTGTTGCTTCTCCGTGTCGTCATTCCTGCCGGCCTCTGCCAGCGATGCCGCGAGTTGATGAAACTCCTTGTCCAGCTTGATAAAGCCTTCTGGTACGGCCGACATCAGGTCTTTGCGATCCTGTTCGGTGAGTGACTGCTGCAGGATGAAGCTGTCGTGAATATCCTGGGCTTGTTTCGCAACCTTGTCATGTTGACCCATAACGATGGCCGAATGAATCTGCCCCATCGCCGTCTGAATGGATCGCATCTCTTCGCGCAGCAGACGATCCAGTTTGTCGGTGAGCTTGGGAGTGACCGGCTCTGCGGCCGTGGCAGCGAATGACACAGTAAGGCTCAGGATGAGGATGCCCAGAAGCGGGCTGTTTGTTTTTGTCATGAGGATGCCCCCTCTATTGATGAATGTTGAGCGTCGGTCAGGCTATCAGTGTTGGGTAGTTTGCCTGTTGAGATATGTTAATTGTCCGCTCCGTCGAATCCTCCAGGCTATGGGGAGTTGGAAGAAGTAGCCCACCCCAGATCTTCCAGGATGACATAGAGCGCCGGCAAACCCAGTAACACGACCAGAGTCGATACCAGCAGGCCGAACACCACGGAAATCACCAGCGGAATCACCGCCATGGCCTGAGTGCTGGTTTCGGCCAGCAAGGGCAGCAGGCCGGCGACGGTGGTGCTGGTGGTGATCAGAATGGCCCGGAACCGGTTCCGGCTGGCGGCACCAGCAGCTTCGGCAGTGCTCATGCCCTGTTCCCGATAGCTTTTGATGAACTGCACCAGCAGGATGGCGTTGTTGACCACAATACCGGCCAGGGACGCCGCGCCGATCAGCGAGGGCATGGACAGGTTGTAACCCATGATCAGGTGCCCCCAGACCGCGCCCATGAAAGCCACCGGAATGGACAGCATCACGATGACCGGCTCCAGGTAACTGCGGAACTGGAACGACAGGATCAGGAAGATCCCCAGCAGGCCGATCAGCAGGCCGCGCGCGATGGACTGGCCGGTTTCCCGGGAGCGGGCGGTCTGGCCTTCCACCTGTAGAGAGATTTCCGGCCATCGTTCGCGAAGCTCCGGAAACACACGGTTCTGAAGATCGGTGACGATGGCATCGGCGTTGGTCTTCCGGCCGTCGACATCGGCCGACACCGTGACGGTGCGCAGGCCGTCAATGCGGGTAACCTGGGCCCACTGCCGCACGTCGGTAATGTCGGCCACCTCCCGTAGCGGGATCATCTGGCCGTTCCTGCCGGTGATAACCGTGTCTTCCAGAAACGCCCGGGTGGTGCGCTCGGCGCTGCTCTGGCGCACCAGAATCTCGATGTGCTGGTCGCCGATCTGCACCGTGTCGACAATATCCCCCAGCAACCCGGTGCGGATCTGGCTGGCGACATCGCTGGCGGTCAGGCCCAGGGCCAGGGCACTGTCTTTGAGTTTCAACGTGCGCTGGGGTTTGCCGGGGCGCAGGTCGTCCAGCACGTTGAAGGTCCCGGTGTAGTTGGCCACTGCGTTACCAAGAAAACGGGCTGCTTCTTTCAATTGAGCCAGATCGCTGCCCTGCAACCGGATCTCGATCGGAATGCCCGCCGGGCCGAATCCCGGTTCCTGAATGTTCAGGGCAATCAGGCCGGGGATGTCGCCGATTTCCTGGTACCAGCGGTCGGTCAGGGTGGCCAGATCGACGGTGCGGTTTTCTGCGGTGAGCAGGTCGGCCATCACCGTGGCCACATGCGCGCCTTTCTCGCCGGCACCGGCGTGCTGGTTGAAGCGGGTCTGAACGTTGCGCACCAGAGCCTGGTCATCCGGTTGCTCGGGGCTGTATTCCTCGCTCAGCCGGAGCATGGCTTCGGTTATGCGGTTGGTGATTTGCCGGGTCTGGTGCAGGGGGGTGCCCTGGGGCATCAGTACCCGGGCTTCCAGTACATCACCGTCGATTTCCGGCATGGCCTCCATACGCACGTGGCCACCCGCCATAAGGCCGACAGACCCCAGCAGAATGATCAGCATGCCGGCCAGCACCCCGTAGCGAAAGCGGATGGCTGTATCGGCCAGTTGCCCCACCTTTTCCCGGGCGGCTTCAAAGCTCCGGTCAAACCGCACGCGAAAGCGGGAAGCGGGTTTGTCCCGGCCTTTGCCCAAACCACTCTTCAGGTGGTGAGGCAAAATCCAGAAGGCTTCGATCAAAGAGGCGGCGAGGGCAGCGATCAGCACCACCGGCAAGACTTCCAGTACCGAGCCCAGCTCGCCGGCCAGAAACGCCAGGGGTAAAAACACCGAGACAGTGGTCAGAAACGAGGACAGAACGCCCGGCAGGATTTCCAGGGTGCCCTGGGTGGCGGCCTGAAGCGGGGTAGCGCCTTCGCCGGCATGGCGGGCAATGTTCTCGGTGATCACCACGGAGTCATCCATCACAATGCCAATGGCCATGAGTAGCGCTACCAGGGTGATCATGTTCAGGGACAGCCCGGTCAGGGCCATCATAACGAAGGCGCCGGCAAAGGCCGCGGGCAGGCCGAACAGCGCCCAGAAGGCCAGCCTGGGCCGGAAGAACAGGGCCATTACCAGCGCGACCAGCAGCAGACCGGTAATGCCGTTGGCGACCAGCATCTGCAAGCGATCCTTGACGATCGAGGTCATGTCCTGGGTAATCTCCAGATTGACCGTGCTGTCACGTCGGGCGGTTTCTTCAATAATGAATGCCTTCAGCGCATCCATCACCCGAAGGGCATCATCACCCCGGTTCTTGTGGATTTCCAGGATGATTGCCCGCTGGCCATTGAACTCGGCGCGCTCTTCCTGCCGTTCATAAGTTTCAGAGAGGGTGGCGATATCGCCGAGGGTGAGCACGGCTCCGGCCTGACCGCCCAGCACGGGCAGGCTGGCCAGTGTTTGCAGCGAGCGCCGCTCATCCACAAAACGCAGCTGGATATCCCGGCTGTCGGTTTCCAGGGTGCCCAGAGGCATGTCGACGTTCTGGCCGCCGATGGCCCGGGCAATATCACGTACACCCAGACCATACTGGCGTAGGCGGTCCCGGGATATCTCCACCTGCCACTGGCGCTGGGAAAGGCCCACCGGTACCACATCGGCAACCCCGTCGATGGCAAACAGGCGATCTTCCAGCTGCTTGGTGTAGCTTTCCAGGTGGGCAAAACTCATGGGGCCGGTGACGGCGATGGCAGCGACCAGGTCGGTGCGGTAGAGCTCCCGGATGATCGGATCTTCGGCTTCTTCCGGCAGGTCCGTCAGGGCTTCGATTTCAGTGCGGATATCATCCAGAAACCGACCCATGTCGCCACCGGGTTCCATGCTGGCAACAGTCCGGGCCTGATTGTCCCGGGCAGTGCAGGTAATCTCCTGCATATAATCCACCCGCTGAAGGGCTTCACCCAGGCGCTGGCAAATGGCTTCTTCCACATCGGCCGCCGTGGCGCCGCGGTATTCCATGGTGATGCTGACTTCCGGCGGCAGGTAGTCCGGAAAGGTTTCCCGCTTGAGGTTGGGCGCGGCAAACAGTCCCGCTGCGAGTATCAGAATCAGCAGCAGGTTCCCCGCCGTGGGGTGGCTGGCGAACCAGCGGATCATGGCCGTTCTCCCGGCGCCAGCAGGGTGCCGTCTATGGCGGGCACCAGATCATCCAGCACCAGCCGATCCCCTGGTGCCAGGCCTTCGCTGATCACGGCCTTGTCTCCTTGTTGCCAGGCGACCGTGACCTCCCTGCGCTGCAGGCGATTGTCTTGATCAGCAAGGTACACCACGCCCTGGTGGACGGTGCTGGCCGGGATCACGATAACCGGCTCGGGAGTAGGGGCGGCAATCGTGGCCTGCACGAACATGTTTCGCACCAGTGGCGGACGGGCCGGCGGATTTGCGTTGCGATAAGGCTCTTCCACCAGAATCACTACCTGAACCGTGCGCGTCGCCGGATCGAGACTGCTGGTCACCCGGGTAAGGTCTCCGGGCCAGTGGGCATCCGGCACGTTGGTTGGCGTTACCCGGATGTCCAGATCACCCAGAGGTATTTGTTCATGAAAATCGGTGAAGTGGTTGGTCGTGCCAGTGCCGGGTTCCGGCGGGCTACCGTCCGACAGTTGCGATAACACCCGGCGCAGTTCCGCCACTTCCAGCTGTATCGTCGCCTCCGCCCGGGCTATGTTGTCGGCAATGAACAGGGTACGGCCCGGGCTGACATGCTGGCCGATGTCGATATCGGCCTGATGGACCCGCAGGTCCCACGGCGCTTCAAAGCGGGTGTCTTTCAGGTCTTTCCGGGCACTGGCCAGGGCCGATTCCGTTCTGGCCTTGCGGGCCTCCAGGGTATCCCGCCTGACCGGAATCAGGTTCAGCTGGTTTCTCAGGCTCTGGACCGCCTGTTCCTGCTGCAGGGTCGCCCGCTGTTGCTCGTCGTACCGGGTTTTAGACAGGGCGCCCCGCTCGGCCAGGGTTCTTGCCCGGTCCAGTTCCCGCTTGGCCAGCGTCAGCCGGCGCTCTTCCAGCGTCAGCAACTCACTGGTATTGCGCGCTTCCTGCTCCAGTTGTCGCAATTCGGCTTCAATGCCAGCCAGGTCCGCTCTGGCGGAGGCTTCGGCCAGTTCATAGCGGGTGGGGTCGATCTGTAGAAGCCGGGTACCCGCGGCGATCAGGTTGCCGCTCTCCAGCTCCGGGTGTTTCCAGACAATCCGCCCGCCAACGTTGGCGACGGCATTCCAGCTTTGGGCTGGCAGCACCTGGCCATAACCTCGGGCTTCGGTGCGGAATTTCCGCGGCGTGACTGCCATTATCCGCACCGGAGTGGCGGCTGCCTGCGCCTCTGCCCGTTCTGGCGGTTGTTTTAGCTTGACCATCACCACCACAAAGGCGATGCCGGCGATCAGCGCCAGAGCCAGCGTGAGTTTATTTTTCCGGGTCATCGGGCTTCTCCTGGAAGCTGGCGCTGTACAGTTTGAAAATTCGCGGTGCCGCTTGCTCAAGGGTATGCATCTCGCCGCTGACCATGGCCTGAACTACCAGCCCCTGGATGGCACCGAGGTACAGTACCGACGCAGCCTCGGTATCGATACCGGGGGCGATACGCCCCTGCTGGATGCCAAACTCCAGTAACCCGATCACCTTCTTTCGGTAGCGGGCGAGAGTCTGGCGAATGATGGCTTTCGCCGGGCCGTTGCCGGGCTTCTGCAATTCCCCCAGCATCAGGCGCGGAATGCCCGGGTGCCGGGCAATAAAGCCCACATGGGCCAGGAACATGGCTTCGAGTGCCTGATCCGCCAGCTGATGTTGGTCGGCGGCGCTAAAGACCTGCTGGGTGAGCTGCGCCGACACCCAGCCGGCCACCGATTCCCACAGCCGGCTCTTGTTGGGAAAATGCTTGAACAGGGCTCCTTGCGACAAGCCCACTTTATTGGCAATCCGAGCGGTAGTGAGGGTGGCAGGATCATGCTCGGCACAGAGCTGGACGACCGCCTCGATGGTGGCGGACTGGCGGTACTCGGTGCTGTGGTAAGCCCGCTTGGTGGTTTCAGAAGTCTCTGACATGGTATCTCAAGAAGAAAGTAAGTGATTGCTTTATTCTGGATGTCGATTCCTGAATTTGCAAGGCTGGCTATGGTCGGAACGCCTTCCAGTCGTGACTCAAACGGGACACTGGGGATCACAGAGGGTTGAAATCGCGGTATCGCGGTCGCAGGACTTACAGATATTTGTTCTTGGATAGCAACGCGCGTAGCAAGGAGGGCGATATTCTTCAGCTTCTGATGTGGGCTGCGGTTGCCGCCGTCGGCACTGCTATAGTCTGGAAAGGCAGTGGCCTTCTGGAAACCGCCAGTGAGCGGTTGTCGGTGTATTACCGTCTGCCCGAGATCGTCCAGGGTGCAATTGTTGTTGCGATTGGTTCAAGCTTTCCGGAACTGGCGACCGTGGTTGTCTCTACCCTGGTTCATGGGGAGTTTGAGCTGGGGGTGGCGGCCATTGTCGGCTCCGCGCTGTTCAACATCATGGTTATTCCTGCCCTCAGTGGTCTCGTCGCAAAGGATCAGCTGACCACCAACCGCGACCTTGTCTACAAGGAAGCCCAGTTCTACATGATTGCGGTGGCAACCCTGCTGCTGACTTTCTCGTTCGCGGTCATCTACAACCCGGTTGAATCCGCTGATGGCGAACTGCGGGGCGAGCTGAACCGTGGTCTGGCATTCCTGCCACTGGTGCTTTATGTGGTGTACATATTTGTTCAGTACCAGGACACCATGGACTATGAGTCCGATGCCGATGTCTCCCATATCCGGCCAGGCCGCGAATGGGCGAAGCTGGCGGCGGGGCTGGCGCTGATCCTCGTGGGCGTCGAGGGGCTGGTCCGGGCCGCCGTCAACTTCGGCGATATTCTCGGCACGCCCAGCTTCCTGTGGGGCATTACGATCGTGGCTGCTGGCACCTCGATTCCTGATGCCTTTGTTTCCGTACGTGCCGCTCGCAATGGCAAGGGCATTACCAGCACTGCTAACGTATTGGGGAGCAACATCTTCGATTTGCTCTGCTGCATTCCCATAGGGGTGCTTATCGCAGGAACGGCGGTGATCAATTACTCAGTAGCTGCGCCGATGATGGCGGTGCTTACCCTCGCGACTGTAGTCCTGTTTCTGATGATGCGGACCCACATGATCGTGAGCCGGGCAGAATCCTGGAGCCTGTTGCTGATCTATGGGGGATTCGTGGCCTGGATCGCCATGGAGTCCTTTGATGTCACAAATCTGCTGGTTAATTTTCCACCCGGCTCATGAACATGAGCCGCCGATTGTGGAGGTGAGAACACATGGATATCCGGTTGAAACGCGCCTATGACGAACCTGCACGCTCAGATGGCCCGCGAGTACTCGTTGACGGTATGTGGCCCCGCGGGGTGGCCAAAGAAGATGCGGATATAGCCCACTGGCTGAAAGGGCTGGCCCCGTCCACCGAACTGCGGAAGTGGTTTGGTCACGATCCGGATAAATGGTCGGAGTTTCGGGAACGGTACCTTAAAGAGCTGACATCAGGCGACGCCAGCGAGGACCTTGAAGCACTTAAACAGCTGCTTGAGGAACATGACCGCATCACGCTCGTGTTTGCTGCGAAGGATACCGAGCACAATAATGCTGTGGCGATACGGGATTTTGTTCTGGACGACCGGATCTAAGCTGTTCCAGCCCACTGCATTAGCCCGGAAGTAAGCTTGTTGTTACAAACTCGTACAGCCTCACCCTAAAACATGTATATAATATAAATCAAAACAGTGAGCCGGAGTAAAAATATGAGCTTTTGGCCGTCCACAAAGCGTGCAGAGGCGCTGGAATCGGAGTTGTCGGCATTGAAGGAGGCGTTTGCTGAGATCAGTGAGCAGAAAAGGAGCCTGGAGATGGCATTGGAGGAGGAGCATCTTGCCCTGGAGCAGAGCCGGGCGGAACTTCAGCTCAGTCGACGACTAATGGCCGGGCTTGGCCAATTTGGCTCATCACTGACCGAGCTCAAGGGATCCTTCAGCGACTTGTCGGAGTTACTCGGCTCGCGCCGCAGCGACGCCCTGAGAACCCGCGATGAATCCGGGCAAGTGCGTGACGGAATGGCAACGCTGGTTCAACGTCTGGATGGCGCCCGCGAGAGGGTAGTAAATTCTGCGGGGCAGATGGAAGCGCTAGAGGCAGAAACCGGAAGTATCACGTCGCTGGTCGATGTGATTGACGGTGTCTCTGACCAGACCTCACTCCTCGCCCTGAACGCCAGCATCGAAGCCGCCCGGGCCGGCGAGCATGGCCGGGGATTCAGAGTGGTGGCAACGGAAGTTCGCAATCTTGCCTTCAGGGCCAGTGAAGCCACCCGGGAAATCGACGAAGCTATCGGTCGAATCCGCAGTCAGACGTCCGCAGTTTCCGGAGCCAGCAAGGCCAGCAGTGAAGAGATGCAAAAGCTTGCCGAAGAAGCCGGAGCCGCCCG
>Ga0208014_1000152_pt1 | contig 39739 bp, 30 predicted proteins | sample 25_taG_FD_184099 | JGI IMG/M metagenome (GOLD analysis project Ga0208014, IMG submission 184099) | Marine viral communities from Cariaco Basin, Caribbean Sea - 25_WHOI_OMZ (SPAdes) (version 2) | ecosystem: Environmental > Aquatic > Marine > Oceanic | place: Caribbean Sea: Cariaco Basin...
ATGATATGGCTTTCGATGCTTGTGTAAACGAGTCTATCGATCTTTCAGCTTATCTTTCTGATGATGCGATCACTTCTGGTGAGTTCACAGGAGATATGGTAACTGATGGAATGTTCATGGCTACTGCTGCTGGAACATATACCGTAACTTATACTGTAGACGAAAATGATTCTTGTGTTAATGCAGGAACTTCTGACTCGGCTACCTTTACCATCACTGTTAACACTCCAGCGGATGCTAATGCAGGAGATGATATGGCTTTCGATGCTTGTGTAAACGAGTCTATCGATCTTTCAGCTTATCTTTCTGATGATGCGATCACTTCTGGTGAGTTCACAGGAGATATGGTAACTGATGGAATGTTCATGGCTACTGCCGCAGGAGCATACACCGTAACTTATACTGTAGACGAAAATGATTCTTGTGTAAATGCAGGAACTTCTGATTCGGCTACCTTTACTATCAATGTGTTTAGTACAGACAGTATAGGAGAAATAGAAGATCAAACCTTCTGTTCTAACGTTGAAACTGATCTTTACACTATTTTAGGAGATGGAGTAAATAACACAGGTACTTTTGAAGGATATACTGACGGTATCTTCAACGAAACTACTCCAGGTGAATATACCGTAACTTATTCTCTTGATGATAGTGCTCCTTGCGTAAATGGACCACTTTCAACAACATTCACGGTAACCGTTCTTGAAACGGTAACTGCAGGCACAGACATGAGTATTTCAGTTTGTGAGAATGATAACGAAATAACATTAGCAGATTACTTAAACTCGGATGCGTCTCCAGGAGGTGTTTTTACAGATGAAGATGATAACACGGTAACAACTTTCGATCCAACGACAGTAGGAGACTTTACGTTCACCTATACGGTAACTACAATTAATGAATGTGGTAATGAAACCGCTACACTTACTGTTACTGTTAATGACCTTCCTGATGCACCAGCTGTTTCAGATATGAGTTTCTGTGCTGCTGAAGGCGCTACTGTTGCAGATCTTAACATTGCTGGTCAAAATGTCACTTATTATTCTGATGCCAATGCTTCGAATATGCTTGCGGCTACAGATGTATTAACTTCAGGAACATACTATGCAACGCAGTTTAACGACTCCGGATGTGAATCAGTAACTGCTGCAATTAATGTAACAGTTAACGATCCAGGAACTCCAACTATCGCTGCTAGTGAATTCCAAATCTGCGAATATGACGAAAGAACTGTGGCGTATCTTACTGCAGGAATTACAAGTGATGGAGATATCACTTGGTATGATGCTGCTGAGGGCGGAAGTGCCATAAGTGAAAATGCTCGATTAGTAGATGGAATGACATACTACGCTAGTGCATATGATAATGCTACAGGATGTGAAAGCGCTGTAAGATTAGCTTACGAAGTAAACTTCACAGAGTGTGAACTTATATTCCAAGAAGGTATTTCTCCAAACGGAGATAATATTAATGACACTTTTGATATCAAATATCTTGAAGATGAATATCCAAACTATAAGATAGAAATCTATAATAGATGGGGTAACATGGTGTATAAAGGAAATGCGAGTACTCCAAACTGGGATGGTACTCCAACAGAATCTTCTCTGGGAGATGATGTTCTACCTGTGGGAGTATACTTCTACGTGATTGAGTTTAATGACGGATCAACTCCTGCTAGACAAGGAAAAGTATACTTAAGCAGATAATCAGGATAAACACTAGAAAGAAATGAAAAATACAATCACAAAATATCTAATATTTATAGGCATTATCCTTTTCTCTGCAAAAGGTATGTCTCAACAAGATCCAGTGTTCACTCAATACATGTATAACATGAGCGTAGTGAACCCTGCGTATGCAACAGATGATCCAGGGATATTAAACCTTGGAGGTATCTATAGAGCTCAGTGGGTAAATGTTGACGGTGCACCTCGCACCGCCAACTTCTTCGCCCATACTCCTATTAGTGAGCGAATAGAACTTGGTTTGACCGTTGTTCATGACGAAGTAGGAGATTGGATTAAAGAGAATAACATCACTGCAGATTTCGCTTATGTATTACCATTAAGCCAAAACAGTAAATTATCTCTTGGTGCGAAAGCAGGGGTTACCACTTTCGATTCTAATACCAATGGAATCGTACTTCCTAACCCAATCGATCCGGCATTCGAAAATTATAGTGAAGCATTTCCTGTATTTGGTGTTGGTGCGTTCTGGTTCAGTGACAACTATTACTTAGGTGTTTCTGCTCCTAACTTATTCACAGCTACATACCTTGAAAATTCTCAGGGAATACAGGGAATTGGCGAAGAAGAAATTCATTACTATGTAACTGGGGGATATGTATTTGACCTTAGCCAAAATGTGAAGTTAAAACCTGCATTTATGGCGAGAGGTGTAAAAAATTCTCCGTTATCGGTAGATGTAACTGCAAATGTTCTTTTATACAATCGCTTAGAAGCTGGTCTTGGATATAGATTCGACGAATCTGTTACAGGATTAGTGAACTTTAAGATCACTCCTCAACTTCGTGTAGGATATGCTTACGATTATACTACTACGAATTTTGGAAACTACAACGACGGTACACATGAGATCATGGTATTGTTCGATATAGATTTATTCGGTTTAAACAAAGGATACGACAAGTCTCCTAGATTCTTCTAAAAAAGATTAATATGAAAAACATTTATAGCACATTAATAATACTTCTTGTAAGCATCGCAGCTTTCGGTCAAAAGGCCGAAATTAGGAAAGCAGACAAGCTTTTCTCTCAGCGTGCTTACATAGACGCTGCCTCTGCCTACGAAGGCGTGGTAGATAAGAACCAGGAAGTACTTCAAAATCTTGGAGATGCTTATTTCTACACGAATCAAATGCAGAACGCAGCTGAAGTGTATGGAACCTTATTCTCCAGACACGAAGCTACTGTAGAGCCTGAATATGAATTTAGATACGCTCATGCACTTCGTGCTACCGACCAGAATGACGAAGCAGATAAATATTTCGCTTCTTATTACGATAAAGATGTTGATATCAATGAGTTTAAAGAAAGTATTATAGACTCTAGTAATCTCTACATCTACGAGCCTGAAATGCTACCAGCAGAAAATGCTGCCTCTTCAGATTTCGGAATATCTTATTTTGGTGAAGATAAAATCACTTTTGCTTCAACTAGAAATACAGCTCGTCCTATCTACCCTTGGAACAAAAAACCTGCATTAGATTTATATACAGGTGAAATTTCTGAAGAAGGTGAGATTAGCAATATTGTTCTTTTCTCTGACGCTATTAATACAGATGAACATGAAAGTTCAGCAGCATTCAACAAAGAAGGAACAATCATGTATTTTGACAGAACCAACGAAAAACGCTTTAAAACTGAAGAAGGCTTAAGAGTAGCTAACATCAGAATTTATAAAGCCGAATTAGTTGACGGTGAATGGACAAATGTTGAAGCGCTTCCTTTTACTAGTGAAGAATATTCTACAGAACATCCTGCATTAAGCCCTGATGGTTCTACGCTTTTCTTTGCTAGTGATATGCCAGGTGGACAAGGATCTTTTGACCTTTACAAGGTTGCTATCAACGAAGATGGTACTTACGGTACTCCAGAGAACTTAGGACCTGGAATTAACACCGAACATCGAGAGCAGTTTCCTTTTGTTAGTGAAGACAATGTTCTTTATTTTGCTTCAGACGGTCACTTAGGATTTGGTAACTTAGACGTTTACAAATCTGAAGGAGATTACACTGAGGCTGAAAATCTTGGAAGCTCTATTAACAGTGGTTATGATGATTTTGCTTTCATCATTAACGAAAAAGATAAAAAAGGTTTCCTAACTTCTAACCGAAGTGGTAACGATAACCTATATTCTTTTACTAGAACTAAGTATGTTAAGAAAACAAGGCAAATTGATATTCCTCACGAAAACAAAATTTACTTTGAATTCGATAAATCAAAAGTTACCGAAGAATATCAAAAAGTGTTAGATAAAGTTATCGACATCCTTAAAGGTAGCGAAGCTACTGAAATTAGAATCGCTTCTCACGCTGATGCCAGAGGTACTGAAGAGTACAACCTTAAACTTTCACAAAGAAGAGCTGATGCTACAAAAGAATACTTAGTACAACATGGTATTTCTGCAGGAAACATCACCACTAAAGGTTATGGTGAATCTCAACCAGTAAACGACTGTACTGAAGAGAGAGGATGTACTGAAGCTGAATATGCTAAAAACCGTAGAAGTGTAATTACTTTTACTACAATGGAAGTTGTAGAAGAGTAATCCTATTTCTAACCATAAAATTGAAAAGCTCCGGTAATACCGGAGCTTTTTTTATTACAAGACTTTCCGTAAATTACGTAGTACTTCCCTACTATACATCAAAGCATCAGTTATGAAAAGACTTCTAGTATTTCTAATTATTACGATTTTCAATTTAAATACCATTATCGCCCAGGATTTCTACAAAATTCAATGGAGCAAAGTTGAAGAACAGGAAATAATAGGAAACACTAAAACAGCTAATAAACTGGTAGAAGCAATTGTAAAAAAAGCTAAGGAAGAAAAAAATGACATTCAATTCATTAAAAGTCTTTTCTATCGTTCAAAATTTACAATGAATCTCGAAGAAAATTCGGCAGAAGTAATCCATGACATGATCTCTGCTGAAATAAATAACGTAGATAATGTTTCCAACTCAATCCTATTATCAATTTTAGCCGATTTTCAATCGCAATATCTCCAGAAAAATGCCTACAGAATTCGCGATCGCACCAACACTGAAAATGACACTTCTAACTTTCAATTTTGGAGCGTAGAAAAATTCAATTCTGAAATAATAACAAACTATCAAAAATCGCTCAAAGAAAAAGAGGCACTAAAAAACACCAATATTGCCGATTATTCCTATTTATTGGATACGGTTGATACTCCAACAATTCCCTTCAGCAACACTTATCAGCTTCTTGCCAATCGTGCCCTGAACTACGCTAAGTCTACTAATTATTATCTGACAAAAAGCTCAGAATCGTTTAAGATCACAAAAAAGTACCTGATTCCTGCCAACAAGTTTATAGCAATTGATTTAGACTCTTCTTCACTTTTCAATAAAGACTATCTCGCTCTAAAACTTTACCAAGAACTTGAAAAATCACTCTTTCAAAATAAAGAATATGAGCTATTGGCCTATTTTAGTTTAGATCGATATAAATACATAAAATCGAAAATTCCTATTTCTGAAAGCCAATTTCTAGAAGCTATAGAAGAACTGGAAAATAGATTCAAAAATCCACTTGCAAAAGATCTAATATCGCTTGAAAAGGCGATGAGCTTAAAACGAAGAGCCAACAAGCAGGAATATCCGCTGGATAATAATAAAGCTATAGCTATTGCTAACAAAATCATAGAGCATAACTTAAATCCCCTTCTGGTAAATAATGCAAAAAATATCATTTCTGAGATCTCCAGTAAAGAACTTAGCGTTCAGGTAAATCCTTACCAAAGCCCAAATAAAAACTTCCCGATTTTTATTTCATATAATAACCTGGATTCTTTAAAATTGAAAATCTATAGTATTAGTACTGCCGACTTCGAATTTCTGGATAAGAAAAATTTTTATTCCGAAGAGCAACATAAAAAACACCAAAATCTTCTAAAAAAGTTAATTTCAGGTGAGGCTGAATATTCCAATTCCATTAAACTATCCAATAAAAAACAACATTTAAAAAGAACTACAGTAACAATTGCACCACAACTTGAAATTGGTAAATATGCAATTCTTTTACTCGACAAAAATTTAGACCATTTATACGCGCTACAACCAATACAAGTAAGCCAGTTAAGCCTAATATCTAGTCAGGATGATAATATCAGCCTAAAAGTAGTTCATCGTGAAACGGGTAAACCCATTGCTAATGCTATAGTTAAAGCTACCTTCTCTTCGCACAATAAAACTAATTCTAATGAAGAAACATCAGATAAAAACGGAGATTTAAGCTTCCCTTCTATTTCTGATCGTTTACGAAGTATTAAATATCATATCAAAAAAGATAAAGATGAAATTGTTCTAAACCATCGCTATTCTTATTATCAAAAAAATGATGAACCCGATAATACAGAACGTGGTTTTCTATTCACCGACCGTAGTATTTACAGACCGGGACAAACCATCTACTTTAAAGGAATATTAGTTTCTAAAAAGAACAATGTTACCCAGGTGATTGCCGGCAAAAAAATATGGATCAACTTCTTAGATGCCAACGGAAATGAAATTGAAAAAAAACAGGCCAAAACCAACAATTTCGGCAGTGTTTCTGGAAGTTTTCAAATTCCAACAGGCTTAAAAACCGGACAATTTACAATTCAACTTAAAGAAGATAGCAATAATGAACCGCAATATTATATCACTAAAAGTGTCTCTGTCGAAGAATATAAAAGGCCCAAATTTAAAATAGAATTTAAACCAATGATAGAATCCTTTGCCGTAAATGATTCGGTAGTTATTGAAGGATTTGCTGAAAGTTTCTCCGGAGCTCGGTTAAGTAACGCCGGCGTGAATTATCGCATCTTAAGATTTGAAGATTATGGTTACGATTTTAGATTTCCCAGAATGAACCCTGAAGAAATCGCCAATGGAGAACTAAAAACAGATGAAAATGGAGATTTTACGATAGAATTCATAGCAAAACCGGAAACCTCACCAATACAACAAAAACACCAGGTTTTCTCGTATCGCATTGAAGTTTCGGTAACCGATATTAATGGCGAAACGCAATCTGGAGAAACTACCGTACATGCCGCAAACCATTTAAATATACTTCGGTTTTCAGGACCCGCCGATCATTACAAAGAAAACGGTATAAAATTCACGCCAAAACTCACCAATCTTAATAATGAAAAAGTTGATTTACCGGTGACTGTAGAAATCTACAAACTACAAGCGCCAGATAGAGTTCTTAACCTCGGAAATAACATGCCTTCGCCAGATACTTTAGCCATAAGCAAAGATAAATATTATCAATTATTACCTCATACTGCATTCTTAGATGAAGATGATACATCCCACTGGAAAAACGCTAAACTTTGGTATCAGGACACCAAATCCTCAAATCGAGAAATTGAGATCAAAAACCTTAAAAAATGGCCTGCCGGAAGTTACCGAATAGTCTTAAAGACAAAAGATAAAAAAGGAAATGAAATCGCTCAAGAAAGCATTATCAATCTGCAAGATAAAAAAGCTAAAGTAGCTTCAGACCATCAGCTTTTTCAATATCATATCATCAATAAGGATTTTACTGAAGATGGCTTTGTTGAAGTCTCTTTATTAACGGCAGCCAAAGAGTTATTTGTTTATCTAGAAGCCTTTATTGAAGACAAATCAATATTTCAAGAGTACGTTCATCTAAAAAAAGAAGTTGAAACTATTAAGATTCCGGCGAAAAATCATGAAGGTAAAGTATTAACATTACGATTTAGTAGTATTAAATACAACTCTTCGTTTACAACTACTAAAAGACTTACTCTTGAAACTAAAAAGCCAAAACCAAAAATCATTTTAAACACCTTTAGAGATAAGATTGAACCGGGAAGCCGCGAAAAATGGACGTTAAAAATTATCTCTAAAAATAAGCAAGATCAATTTGAAGTACTTGCCGGGATGTACGACGCTTCTTTAGATCAATTTAGAAAACACTCATGGTCAGAGAATATTAACATTGGCGGGCGATATTACCAACTTCCTAATCTAGACCTTCTCGAATTTTCCCCAGTCAATTTTAGTTTACATAATCCAGACTATTTCTATTTTTCTTATGCGCAACCTAAGCTACCCAAACTAGATTATTTTGGATTTAGCTATTCTCAGCCTTATCAGGCGAAGCGGAAATACCTAATGCAGTTACTATTTAAGGGCAAAGATTTTAAAACAGCATACACTTCTAAAGGCGGACTTATAAAAGGAAAAGTACTTTCTATTGCCGATCGAAATCCGCTACCCGGAGTCATAATTAAAATTAAAGGTTCCAATAGGGAAACAAAAACCAATTTTGATGGTGAATTTGAAATTAAAACTGAAAAAGGCGATCAATTAGACGCATCTTTTGTGGGATTTCAGGGAGCCTATTTTATAGAAAATGACGATAAGAGCCTGACTATTTTAATGGCCGAATCTATCGAAGCTCTAGAAGAAGTAGTTACTGTCGGCTATGGAAGCAATGTTAGAATACGAGGCGTAAGTAGCGTACAGGCAGAAGCAGTAGAAAGCATCCCTTTCGCTGTAGTTAATGATAGTGCTGAAATGAAATTACCAGAATCGGACCTGAAGGTTAAAGCTCGGCAAAATTTGAATGAAACTGCATTCTTTTATCCAAACTTAAAAACCGATACTGAAGGAAATATCAATTTAGAGTTTACTTCTCCCGAAGCCTTAACGCAATGGCGATTAATGTTGTTTGGCCATAATCAGCACACTGAATCTGTCTATAAAGAAGCTTACACAGTTACCCAGAAAAAGTTAATGCTTACGCCCAATGCTCCACGATTTTTAAGGGAAAAAGATAGCATCGTTATTTCGGCTAAGATTAGCAATTTGAGTGACGAATTGTTATCTGGTGATGCTCAATTAAAATTATTTAATGTAGAAGATGAATCCAGAATCGATATCGACCTCAGCAATACCAAAGCCATTAAGGAATTTACTGTAGCGAAAAATGGAAACACTCAGCTAAGCTGGAAACTTTACATTCCTGAAGGCTTTAACCTGATTCGCTATGAAGTTATTGCCAAAACCAAACAATTTGAAGATGGTGAAACCAACATATTACCCGTGCTTAAAAATAGAATGCTGGTGACTAAGACCATCCCCATTTGGCTTCAGGGACAAGAAGAAAAAGAATTCAGTTTAAAGAAAAATGATTCCGAAACTTTACAAAATCACCAAATCACTTTAGAATATACGTCCAATACTGCCTGGACCGTACTACAAGTACTGCCCTATCTTATGGAATATCCTTACGATTGTAGTGAACAAACGTTCTCCAAGTATTTCGCAAAGGCTATTTCGGAAAAAATACTCAAAGAAAACCCGAAAATCGCAGCAGTGCTAAAAGACTGGAATAAAAATTCAGAAACCAACAAATTAGCAAAAAATGAGGAACTAAAAAGCATTCTTTTACAGGAAACTCCCTGGCTAAATGATGCTAAATCTGAAGCCGAAAACATCCAAAACCTATCAAAATTATTAGATACCAAAAACCTGCAATCTTACCTTTTAAAATTGCAGAATATGCAAAATGGTGATGGTGGCTTTCCATGGTTTAAAGAAGGCCGCTCTAATTTTTACATCACCAGCCATATCCTTGGTGGTTTTGCGTATTTGCTTCAGAACAACTCGATCGAATTAAATAAAACTTCTGAAGAAATCATCGAAAATGGACTCCGATTCTTAAAAGAGTACATGCTAAAACATTACGCCGACAAGTTTAACAACAACCTTACCGGCGCACGCTTCTCTCCTAACGAAATTCTATATCTCTACATCAAAACCATCCTGGCAGATGAATTTCACCTTGAGGAAAAAGAAGAAGAATTTATCGAGAAAATGATAGAAAATCTTAAACAAAACTGGCTTAACCTTAGCCTGCAATCTAAGGCAATGCTAGCCGTAAGTTTCCAAAATTATGATGAAGAAGCGGAAGCTGCAAAAATTGTGAACTGGTTTAAGCAAAATAGTATCAAAGACGATAAAGGAGGCATGTATTTTAAAAACAATACTACCGGAAGGTTTTGGTACCACCACCCTATCGAAACACAGGCAAAAATCATCGAAGCTTTTGCTGCTGTAAATCCAAAAGATGATGACATCGATAAACTAAAAAACTGGTTATTGCAGCACAAACGTAAAAATAGTTGGGCTACTACAAAATCGACTACGATGGCGGTAAATGCGTTTCTTTCTCATGGAAAAAACTGGCTTCAGGAAAGTAATCAACCTAATATAAAGATGAATAACGAGCCTATTCCTCTCGATTCCATTTTTTCCAATAGGAACAACTTAGGCTACCTTAAGAAAACATGGAATGATAAAAATGAACTTCAAAAAATAGCGAATTTCACCATAAAAAATAACAATAACACACCGGCCTACGGTGGCATTTACCATCAATATTTTGAAGATCTGGATAAAATTGAGCGATCTAAAGGGGAAGAAATCATCATTAATAAGACGTTATTCCTGAAAGAAAATACTAGTGCTGGGCCACAGTTAAAATCCTTACCAGAAGTACTAAAAGTTGGCGAATTAGTCACCGTTCGTGTAACTATTAAAGTAAAATCTGATTTTGAATTTGTGCATTTAAAAGATATGCGCGCCAGCGGACTTGAACCTACAAGTGTGCTTTCTAGGCATCATCATAAAGATGGCTTAAACTATTACCAAAGCATCAAAGATGCGGCTACACATTTCTTCTTTGATTATTTACCAAAAGGAACGTATGTATTTGAATACGACTTAAGAGTAAACAACGCAGGAGATTTTTCTAACGGAATTACGCAAATGGAAAGTATGTATGCCCCGGAGTTCTCTAGCTTTTCTAAAGGTATAAGAATTAAAATCGAAAATTAATCTTTGGGCGGATAGCCCTCTAACGCTTTGGCAAAAACTTTATCAAACAGAGCCTGACGCTGATCTGGCTCCGCATTATAGTTGAACTTCACCTCGACTTCTGCTTTCCAGACTAGAGCATCTTTTTTAACGTCGATAAAATCGATAATAAAACGCACATAGTCTTTTGGGCCGCCAAGCGGAATTCCGCCAGAGACTCCTACTCCAACATTTCCACCCCCGCTGCCTACACCTACGCCAAGGGTATTACTACTTTGTTCCTGAAATTTTTCAGTATACACATTGATGTACAGATCTGGATTTTCCTCAGCTAAAGCTAAATTCTCCTCACGCATAAAATGATCGATACTATTGATGATCCTCTTTTCGTCTAACTGACTCATATCAGTTCTAAAATCAGGAAATAACTTATAGGTTTTATATTGATCAAAATTAGTTTTTGCATCGTAATCGAACGTAGTTCTTGGTGTATTACAGGAACTAATGATCAAACAAAATAAAACGAGTTTAGCGACTAACTTCATATTGGATAATTTTTGACTACTTTTTAAAAGTACACAAAAATCAACCCACTTCTAAGCTCTCTAAAAAATTAGCAAAAAGAAGTTTTAAAAATCGCAAAATTAGATAATTAAAGTTACTGTTTGTCCTCTGGATCTTTATTCAGCATTTCCCAAAGCTTGTCTTTAAGCTCGGTTAACCCCTGTTGGGCCACTGAAGATATAAACAGATATGGAACCGGAAGGTTCTCGTCTAATTCAGCTTTCAATTCGGCTTTCAGTTCATCGTCTAGCATATCAGTTTTCGAAACGGCTACCAAACGATCTTTATCGAGCATCTCTGGATTATACCTACGGAGTTCATCCAGTAAAATTTCATATTCCTTCGCAACGTTCTCTGCATCTGCCGGAACCAAAAACAATAGTGTTGAATTTCGCTCGATATGTCTTAAGAAACGGTAACCAAGTCCTTTCCCTTCCGCAGCACCTTCAATAATTCCGGGAATATCGGCAACTACAAAAGATTTAAAATCACGATATTTTACGATCCCAAGATTAGGTTTTAATGTAGTAAATTCATAATCGGCAATTTTAGGTTTTGCCGAAGTAATCACCGATAGTAAAGTAGATTTTCCTGCATTAGGAAAACCTACCAAACCTACATCGGCTAAAACTTTAAGCTCTAATGTAATATCTAATTCCTGCCCATCGATACCCGGTTGCGAGTAACGTGGTGTTTGATTGGTAGATGATTTGAAATGCCAGTTACCACGGCCACCCATACCGCCTTCTGCGATAATGATCTCCTGACCATCTTCGGTAACTTCATCTATAATTTCCTGGGTTTCGGTATCTCTAATTACCGTTCCCAAAGGCACATCTACAATTTCGTCCTGCCCATCGGCACCAGAGCTTCTTTGCTTACCTCCGTTACCACCATGCTCAGCACGAATATGTCTTCTAAAACTAAATTCGAATAAGGTCCAGAGATTTTTATTTCCACGTAAGATCACGTGACCACCACGACCTCCATCTCCTCCATCTGGGCCACCTTTTGCTACATATTTTTCACGATGTAAATGCGAAGATCCAGATCCTCCATTTCCTGAAGATACATGCAGCTTTACGTAGTCTATAAAATTCCCTTCTCTCATTATCTAGTTTCGAATTATAAGTTATCGATTACTTTGCTGATTCTTTCGGTAATTTCTTCTACAGAACCTACCCCATCAACACCGTAATATTTATTTTGCTTTTTATAATATTCTTTTAAGATCGCAGTTTCCTCATAATAAACCGTAATTCTGTTTCTTATTACCGCTTCGTCTGCATCATCTTTTCTCCCAGAAGTTTTCCCTCTTTCTAACAAACGCTTCACTAAAACTTCATCTTCAACCTCTAAAGCGATCATCGCTTTAACTTCAGTACCTTTTCCTTTAAGAAGTTCAGCTAAGGCATCTGCCTGCTTTTCGGTTCTTGGAAACCCGTCAAAAATAAAGCCATTAGCTTCAGCGTTTTTATCTACTTCGGCATTAAGCATATTTATAGTAACCTCATCTGGCACTAACTGGCCTTTATCGATAAAAGACTTTGCGGTTAACCCCAATTCTGTTTCATTTTTGATGTTATATCTAAAAACATCTCCGGTAGAAATATGTACTAACTGATATTTCTCTTTAAGAATATCTGCCTGTGTTCCTTTGCCCGCTCCCGGAGGGCCAAAGAGTACCAAATTTGTCATGTGTATTTATTTACGATTTACGTTTGTATACAGAAGTAAGATTACGTCCCAGACCGTCATAGTCCAATCCATAACCTACAATAAATTCATTTGGAATTTCAATTCCTGTATAATTTAATGTGAATTTTTCCCGATACATAGAAGGTTTATAAAAAAGTGTCGCTATTTTATATTCAGCAACATTCTTTTCTTTTAAAATTCGATCCAGTTCTTTAAGAGTACCTCCTGTATCCACTATATCTTCCAGAATGACCACTTTCTTACCAGCTAAAGATTTATTTAAACCAATTAATGTCCTTACATTTCCGGTAGAGTCCGTTCCTTCATAAGAACCGAGTTTCACAAAATGGATTTCACATTCCTCTTTAAACCTCTTCATTACTTCAGATGAAAACATAAAGGAACCATTAAGCACACTTAAAAAAATTGGACGTTCCCCCTTAAAATCCTCGTTTAATTTTTCAGCAATAGTTTCTATCGCCTTATTAATTTCTTCACCGCTTATGTAAGGCTCAAATACAAGATCGTGTAGTTTTATCAAAACTTTCAAATTTTAAAGAGGCAAAGATAAGGAATCTCATTTACACCTCTCTACCAATTTCTATAAGAATAAATAGGGCAATCTGAGCTAAAAATTTATTTTTGCACAAACAGCACGACTATGATTAATTATTTTTCTTCAGATTTTAAACTAGGAATCCTTGGCGGAGGGCAGTTAGGAAAAATGATGCTATACGACACCCGTAAATATGATATTCAAACCTATGTTTTGGATCCCAGTAACGAAGCTCCCTGTAAAATTGCGTGTAATTATTTTGAACAGGGCGATCTTATGGATTATGATACGGTTTTAAACTTCGGAAGAAAAGTAGATGTGCTCACTTTTGAAATTGAAGGCGTAAACATAGAAGCCTTAAAAACACTGGAAGCTGAAGGGGTTAAAACCTACCCAGATGCTGCAACGCTAGAGAAAATTCAGAATAAAGCAATACAAAAGCAGTTTTATACTGAAAAACAAATTCCAACCGCTGCGTTTAAAACCTATCAAAAAATTGAAAATCTTATCGCCGATGTTGAGTCTGGCGCAAGATCTTTACCTTTTGTTTGGAAAAGTGCCACAGGTGGTTACGACGGAAAAGGAGTTTCTGTAATCAAAGTAGCCGATGCTTTAAAAGATCTACCGGATGCCGAGTGTATTGCAGAAGAAATGATTCCCTTTAAAAATGAACTTGCAGTTATTGTTGCCAGAACACCCGGTGGGGAAGTAAAAACTTATCCTGTGGTAGAAATGGAATTTCATCCAACCGCCAATCAGGTAGAATATGTAATTTGCCCTGCCCGAATTGAAGATCATGTTGCTGAAAAAGCGAGAGCCGTGGCAACACAAGTTTCTGAAGCTTTTGAACATGTGGGACTTTTAGCAGTGGAAATGTTTCAGACTAAAAATGACGAAATTCTTGTAAACGAAGTAGCCCCCAGGCCTCACAATAGCGGACATTATAGTATCGAAGCAAGCTACACCAATCAATTTGAACAACATCTGCGTGCTATTTTAGATTTACCTTTAGGAAACACCGATAGTAAAGTAGGCGGAATTATGGTAAATCTTGTGGGCGATAAAGACTACGAAGGTGAAGTAATTTATCAAAACATCGATAAGATCATGAAAATGGACGGTGTTACTCCACACATCTACGGAAAAAAGATCACACGTCCTTTTCGAAAAATGGGCCATGTCACCATCGTAAACGAAAATATCGACGAAGCACGAAAAGTTGCGGAGAAGGTTAAAGAAGAAATTAAAGTAATTAGCAAAAGTTAGAAGTCACCCTGAACTTATTTCAAGGTCCCACTAGATTTTTTAACTAGGATGAGATTCCGTGTCAGTCACGGAATGACAAAAACAAGAGATACTATAAATTAAAAGTTTAGTCGCTAAAAAATATAAACTATGAGCAAAGTAGGAATAATAATGGGAAGTACCAGCGACCTGCCGGTAATGCAGGAAGCAGTAGATATTTTACAAGGATTTGATATCGAAGTTGAAGTAGATATAGTTTCAGCACATCGAACTCCGGAAAAATTATTCGACTACGGAAAAAATGCTCATACCCGAGGCATTAGCGTAATTATTGCCGGTGCCGGTGGTGCTGCTCATTTACCCGGAATGATCGCTTCACTTTCTCCATTACCGGTTATTGGTGTTCCCGTGAAATCCAGAAATTCTATCGATGGTTGGGATTCTGTGTTATCGATTTTACAAATGCCGGGCGGAGTTCCGGTAGCAACCGTTGCTCTAGACGGAGCTAAAAATGCCGGAATATTAGCCGCACAAATCATTGGTGCTGCCGATAAATGCGTTCAGGATAAAGTATTGGTGTATAAAGAAGGACTTAAAGAAAAAGTGATCAAGGGCGCTGAAGAGGTTAAGAAGAAGTAGGGGTTAAAGCGATGCGCTATTAGAAAATAGACAGGAGAATCAAGAGCCAAGAATCAGGAATGAAAATGTTGAATTTTAAATGCTGAAATTTGAAAGAGATTTCTCCATTCCGCTACGCGTAAGTCAAAATCACAAATATTGCTATTTCTTCAACTAAAAACCTGATAATTATTTATTGATTATTGCTAATGGAAATCCTATATCCAACAGTCTTTCTCCTATTTCTCTGTTGCGAAGCGGTCTAAGATATAAACTCTAGAAATCCTGCCAATTCGTCCGAAAAAAACGCTTCAAAATCGATAATTCTGGCAATCAATCTTTAAAACCTGCAATAAGATACCTTTTCAAGTTTATGGCTTAGGCTTTGCTCATTTTATTTTCGAAAAAAATTGAAGGTATTATGAGTACAGATAATCCGTTATTGCAAGACTTCAAATATGCTCCGTTTTCAAAAATTAAAACGGAACATTTTAAGCCTGCCATTACCGAAGCCATACAATTAGCAAAATCTGAGATCGAAACTATCGCTTCAGCTGAAACTGAACCGACTTTCGAAAACACTATAGAAGAATTAGAATTTTCGGGAGAAAAACTAGATCGCGTTACCAGTATTTTCTTCAATCTTAATTCTGCAGAAACTAATGCTGAAATTCAGAAAATAGCTCAGGAAGTTTCTCCGCTACTCTCTGAATTCAGAAATGACATTATCCTAAACGAAGATTTGTTTAAACGTGTAAAAGCGGTTTACAAGCAAAAAGATCAGCTTAATCTCACCACAGAGCAAAAGACGCTATTAGATAAAAAATACAAAGCTTTTTCTAGAAATGGTGCCAATCTTCCAAAGGAAAAACAGGAAGAATTACGGGAAATCGATAAGCAACTTTCTGCATTAAGCCTAAATTTTGGTGAGAATGTTTTGGCAGAAACCAACAAATTTGAGCTCCAGATCATCGATGAAAAAGATCTTGACGGTTTACCGGAAAGTTTTAAAGAGGAAGCAAAAAGCGTAGCTGAATCCAGAGACAAAGAAGGCTGGATTTTCACTTTAGACTACCCTAGTTATATCCCGTTTATGAAATATGCTAAAAAACGTGAGCTTCGTAAAAAAATGGCCATTGCTTTTGGCGCAAAAGGATTTCATGGTGATGACTTAGATAATCAGAAAAATGTACTAAAAATCACCAAACTAAGATATCAGCGAGCGCAACTTTTAGGTTTTGACACTCATGCACATTTTGTATTACAAGAGCGAATGGCTGAAACACCAGAAAAGGTTGATAATTTCTTAAATGAACTTCTGGAAAAAGCAAAACCAGCTGCTGAAAAGGAATTTGCTGCCCTTGAAAAATTCGCCAAGGAATTAGATCAAATCGACCGACTGGAAAAATGGGATTCAGCATACTACAGTGAAAAATTGAAGCAAAATTTATTCAATTTGGATGACGAAAAGCTAAAGCCTTATTTCAAATTAGAAAATGTAATCGATGGTGTTTTTACGGTGGCAAGCAAGTTATACGGACTTCAATTTAATGAAACCGAGGAGATAGAAAAATATCATCCAGATGTAAAAACATACAATGTTACCGATGAAAACGGCTATGATGTAGCCTTATTTTATGCCGATTTTCATCCAAGACCGGGAAAACGCGGTGGCGCCTGGATGACCGAATATAAATCACAATACGTTAAAAACAAAAAAGAAGAGCGCCCCCATGTATCGATTGTTTGCAATTTCACAAAACCTACAAAATCAGAACCTTCATTATTAACTTTTAATGAAGTAACTACGCTTTTCCACGAATTTGGTCATGCCCTTCATGGCATTTTAGCCAACACAGTGTACCCAAGTTTATCGGGACCTAATGTATATTGGGATTTTGTAGAATTACCCAGTCAGGTTCTGGAAAACTGGTGTTATGAAAAAGAGGCGCTACAATTGTTTGCTAAGCACTATAAGACCGATGAGGCCATCCCGATGGAATTAGTAGAAAAAATTAAAGAGTCCTCTAATTTCCAGGAAGGAATGCAAACCCTTCGCCAATTAAGTTTCGGAATGTTAGATTTAAGCTGGCATGCGATTAACCCTTCTGATATCGACGATGTAAAAATGCATGAAAATAAAGCTTTTGAAGCTACGAAACTATACCCAGATGTTCCAGAGAATTGTATGAGTACGGCTTTTTCTCATATTTTCCAGGGAGGATATTCAGCGGGATATTATTCGTATAAATGGGCAGAAGTTTTAGATGCCGATGCATTTGAATACTTCAAAGAACAAGGAATTTTTAGTAAAGAAGTAGCTGATAAATTCAAAAACAATATTCTTTCTATGGGAGGAACAGAGCATCCGATGACGCTTTACAAACGCTTCCGCGGAAAAGAGCCGCAACCCGATGCGCTATTAAAAAGAGCAGGATTGATCGAAAAATAGAATGTTAAGAATAGTCGTCATTCCATACTAGATCCGGATTGGCGACTTACTATCATTTTAAGGATATTCAAAGTATATAAACCTTATTCAGAGTAAATAAGTTTTCTTATTTTTGGCTGATAATCTCACGACAAAAACAATGTCAACGCATACCATAGATCCTACAAAGTGGGTAGACAAATACTCAGATTATCTCTTCAATTATACAATTGTAAGAGTAAATGATCGTGAGATTGCTAACGATCTTATTTCAGAAACTTTTCTTGCCGGTCTAAAATCGATGGAAAATTTTAAGGGTGAAGCTAGCGAAAGAACCTGGTTAATTTCGATCCTTAAAAGAAAAATTATCGATCATTACCGCAAGATGAATTCTAAGAAAGGTCAGGCTGAAGTTCATATTAATTATCGTGATGGCGAAAATGATGGCGACTGGCTGGAAGAGCAGGTAGCTGATCAATTTGACAAAACTGCCGAAGATGATATGGAAAATACCGAACTCGGGATGGCCATATTGGATTGTTTAGAAAAAATAAATGCTAAACACGCCGAAATTTTTAAGATGAAAACGATAGATGGTGTGGATACCGAAGTTATTTGTAAAGAATTCGACATCACTCCGTCTAACCTCTGGGTGATCATCCACAGAGCCAGAACGGCATTAGCTGCTTGTCTGGAACAAAATTGGTTTTAATTATGCAGGAAGAAAAGAAATATATTGATTGTGATAAGGCCGAATGCTGTTGTGATAAAGGCCAGTATAAAGAAGCTGATAAGATTGAAAAAATTCAATTATTAGAACATTTGGCCGAATGCCCTCGTTGCAGAGAATACAGTGAAAAAAACACACGCCTTACTGAGCTTATCGAAAAAGCAAAACTGAAATGTTGCAGTGAAGAAGAAAAAGAGTGTTGGCGTAAAGCTATAGAAGAAGAACTTAAAAAATCACATTCAGAATAACCAAAATCAGCACCCAGAAAATGGGCGCTGCCTCTACCCAAAAAGCAGCATAAAATGGCTTTTGCTTTATTCTAGAAGCCCACAGCATCAAAACTACCACTATAGAAAATATGCTTAGACCAATTAAACTATGATGACCAATATTGGTTCTAAAAAACGAAATACTTACCGCTAATACCATCAATACAACACCAAAAAGTTTCGTATTTTTCACCCCTAACAATTGCGGAATTGTTTTTAAAGAAGGATCATCAAATCTTAGATCCCGAATTTCGAAAGGCAACATTAAGACAACATGAATCAATATTCGTTGAAAAATTGCTAAAAATTTATCCTGAAACGAAACATCGTATTGATGAAGTAACGGCAATAGAACTCCGGTCCCTGTAGCTGTTATAGCAATAGCAAAAACCTTAACACCTGCGATATTTCTTAGATTTTGGTGTCCCCTTAAAACCGGAGTCGCGTAAAGTAAGGTAAGCACACCCAAAATAGAAGATGCAAACAAGGTTTTATAATCCTGCTTTAAGGTGAACCACAAAAGTGCCACAAAACAAAAAAAAGAAAATACCTGTATTATCTTAAGATTCCCGGCTAAACTGGAATGATGCAATCTCGCGACACTGGCATATTTTACAAAATTATAGCTGGTAATGGTCCCGAAGAAGATAAAACCCAATAGATTATGGTCGATTTTAATCCCGAACTCTAAAAAAGTGACCAGCGTAAAACAAACCACCGCAATCCCGGTATGAACACTAGAATTTATATAAAGTTCAAAAAGATTTTTAAGCCGTTTCACGGGGCTAAAATAGCGATTTAAAACTTCAGTTTAATACTGGGCTAAATCAGATTCAATTTTATTAATTTTCAACAACTTAGATGAGGTTAAAAAATCTTTAAAAGTGTATCCCCTAATCATTAAATATTTACATCGAAATTATGTAATTTCGCGGCATCAAAAACACAACTATTTTATTTAATGAGAACAGATTCTTTTGCCCTTCGCCACATTGGTCCTAAAGAAGAAAATCTTAAAGAGATGCTTCAAACTATCGGTGTTGATAGTTTAGAGCAACTTATATACGAAACTATCCCAGACGATATTCGTTTAAAACAGCCCCTAAATCTACCAAAAGCGCTTAGTGAAAATCAATACGCAGAGCATATTGGGAAATTAGCGGCTAAAAACAAGGTTTTTAAATCTTACATCGGGCTAGGCTACCACCAGGGAATTCTACCTGCGGTAATACAGCGTAATATTTTAGAAAACCCGGGATGGTATACTGCATACACCCCTTATCAAGCAGAGATTGCTCAGGGAAGATTAGAAGCTTTATTAAATTTCCAGACGATGGTAAGCGATCTTACCGGGATGGAAATCGCCAATGCGTCTCTTTTAGATGAGTCTACTGCAGCAGCAGAAGCTATGGCTTTGTTGTTTGCGGTTAGAGATCGTAAGCAAAAGAAAGATGATGTAAATAAGTTTTTTGTTTCTGAAGAGGTTTTACCACAAACCATCTCGTTAATTAAAACCCGTGCAGAATTTTTAGGTATCGATATCGTACTTGGAGACCATGCAGACTTTGATTTTTCAGCCGAATTCTTTGGAGCTTTAATACAGTATCCTGGAAAATACGGACAGGTTTTTGATTATGCAGATTTTGTAAATAATTGTAACCAGAACTCCATAAAAGTTGCGGTTGCCGCAGATATTTTAAGTTTAGTAAAACTACAGGCTCCTGGTGAGCTGGGTGTAGATGTTGTGGTAGGTACCACCCAACGTTTTGGAATTCCGTTAGGTTACGGTGGCCCACATGCTGCTTATTTTGCTACTAAAGAAGCTTACAAAAGAAACCTTCCCGGTCGTATAATTGGAGTCACCAAAGATGCAGATGGCAACCATGCCTTAAGAATGGCTTTACAGACCAGGGAACAACATATAAAACGTGATCGTGCAACTTCAAATATTTGTACCGCTCAGGTTTTACTGGCCGTAATGGCAGGAATGTATGCGGTCTATCACGGACCAAAAGGATTGCAATACATTGCAGATACCGTTCACTATTCTACGACAAGCTTAGCTTCTCAATTAGAAAAATTAGGATACAAACAGGTAAATTCAGCTTACTTCGATACACTTCAGGTGAAAGCAGATGCTGAAAAAATTAAAACTGCTGCGGAAGCTAAAGAATACAACTTCTACTATCCAGATGAAGAAACGGTTGTTATTGCTTTAAACGAAACGACAACTACCGAAGATGTAAATACAGTAGCCTCGATTTTTGCTGAAGTAGCTGGTAAAGAAACCGAAGTACTTTCAGCATTAAAAGAAATTAATGCCATTCCAGAAGGAGTTTCAAGAAAAAAAGATTTCTTAACTCATGAGGTTTTTAACGCATATCATTCAGAAACCGAATTGATGCGTTATATCAAAAAATTAGAACGTAAAGATCTTTCCTTAAATCACTCGATGATTTCTTTAGGATCCTGTACCATGAAGTTGAATGCTGCTTCAGAAATGCTACCGCTTAGCAATCCACAATGGGGTAATATCCACCCGTTTGCTCCGGTAGAACAGGCAGAAGGTTACCAGATCGTTCTTAAAGAACTGGAAAATCAACTTACAGAAATTACCGGCTTTTCAGCTACTTCGTTGCAACCAAACTCTGGGGCGCAGGGAGAATATGCAGGATTAATGGTCATTAGAGCTTACCATGAATCTCGTGGTGAAGGCCATCGTAACGTATGCTTAATTCCTTCATCTGCACATGGTACCAACCCGGCTTCTGCGGTAATGGCAGGAATGAAAGTAGTGGTAACTAAAGCTACCGAAAACGGAAATATAGATATTGATGATCTAAGAGAAAAAGCGATCGAGCATAAAGATCATCTTGCTGCTTTAATGGTTACCTATCCTTCTACACATGGGGTATTCGAATCGGCTATTCGCGAGATCACCCAGATTATTCATGACAATGGGGGGCAGGTGTATATGGATGGCGCTAATATGAACGCTCAGGTTGGTTTAACCAATCCAGGAAATATTGGAGCCGATGTTTGTCACTTAAACCTACATAAAACCTTTGCCATTCCTCATGGAGGCGGTGGTCCGGGTGTTGGCCCTATTTGTGTTGCAAAACAACTGGTGCCATTTTTACCAGGTAACCCCGTAATTAAAACCGGGGGAGAAAAAGCAATTGGCGCAATTTCTTCAGCACCTTGGGGATCATCTTTAGTTTGTTTAATCTCTTATGGCTACATCAAAATGCTGGGAAGTGGCGGCTTACAAAAAGCTACCGAGTATGCTATCCTGAATGCAAATTATATTAAAGAACGACTTTCAGAGCATTATAAAACCTTATATTCTGGCGAACGTGGACGTGCAGCTCACGAATTGATCTTGGATTGCCGCCCATTTAAAGACAACGGTATTGAGGTTACTGATATCGCGAAACGCCTTATTGATTACGGCTTTCATGCACCAACAGTATCTTTCCCTGTAGCGGGAACGGTAATGATCGAACCAACAGAAAGCGAAAGCAAAGCAGAGTTAGATCGTTTTTGTGATGCTTTGATTTCTATTAGAAAAGAAATCGAAGAAGCAAGTGAAAATGAGCCAAACAATGTACTAAAAAACGCTCCGCATACTATAAAAATGCTTACAGCAAGCGAATGGAATTTGCCATATAGCAGAGAAAAAGCAGCTTTTCCATTAGACTATATTGCAGATAATAAATTTTGGCCTACCGTTAGAAGAGTTGATGAAGCTTTTGGTGATCGAAATTTAATGTGTACCTGTCCTCCTATAGAAGAGTATATGGAAGCATAATCAAAAAATAATAAATTGGTGAAAGGCTATCAAATGTGATAGCCTTTTTTATTTTTTCCAAAAAGCCGTTAACATTTTTTTAGCAAAATCATATATAATTCTTATCTTCACTTTATAATTGAAAACGCAAGATGAATATTAAGATCACAGGAACGGGAAGTTACATCCCCAATGTTATTACGAAAAATGCTGATTTTCATCTGCATGAATTCAAAAATCTGGATGGTACCAGGTTTCCGCATTCCAATGAAGAAACCATTAAGAAGTTTAAAGATATTACAGGTATCGAAGAGCGTCGATATTTAGATGATAATTTAAACGCATCAGATATTGCGTTTCTCGCCGCTCAAAAGGCAATTGAAGCATCAGCTATAGACATTGAAACCTTAGATTATATTATAGTAGCTACTAACTATGGGGACGTTAAAAAAGGTGCTATTCAAAGTGACACCGTACCAAGTATGGCTGCCCGTGTAAAATATCACCTACGTATTAAAAATCCAAGATGTGTGGGGTATGATATACTTTTTGGCTGCCCCGGTTGGATTGAAGCAATGATACAAGCCCAGGCATTTATTAAATGCGGGATGGCAAAAAAATGCTTGGTAATAGGAGCTGAATCATTATCGCGTGTAGTAGATAAGCATGATCGTGACAGCATGATCTTTTCTGATGGTGCCGGTGCTGCAATTTTAGAAGCCAGCGAAAATGGTGGTGGTATTTTAGCCCATGAGTCGGCTACTTATTCTTATAATGAAGCTCATTACATCTACTTTGGAAAATCCAATAGCCCACAAGCAGATCCTAATGTGCGTTACATTAAAATGAATGGCCGTAAGATCTATGAATTTGCATTGATAAACGTTCCTAAAGCCATGAAATCCTGTTTAGAGAAAAGTGGTAAAAGTATCAAAGATCTAAAAAAGGTGTTTATCCATCAGGCTAATGAAAAAATGGACGAGGCCATTCTAAAACGTTTTTATAAGCTTTTTGGCGAAGAATTTCCTGAAGGCGTGATGCCTATGACCATTCAGGAGTTAGGAAATAGCAGCGTTGCCACCGTCCCAACTTTACTGGATCTGGTCATCAATAAACAAATTGATAAGCAGGAACTAAAAAAGGGAGATATTATTATGTTCGCCAGCGTGGGTGCCGGTATGAATGTGAATGCCATAGTATACGAATATTAATATGTACGAAAACACATATCCCAACAAACGATTTCAAAAAACACTCGAATTTTTAAATAAGCATATAAAAGCACCTTCTAATATCCTGGATTTAGGCGTTAAAAATCCTTTTTCTGAAATTATGCTAAATCAAGGGTATGAGGTAACCAACACTAACGGCGAAGATTTAGATGAACAATTTGAGATGATCAAAAAGAATTTTAAAGTCGTAACAGCATTTGAAATTTTTGAACATCTTTTAAACCCTTATACCATTCTAAAAAATATAGAAGCCGATAAACTGGTTACCAGTGTTCCTTTAAATCTTTGGTTCTCTAAAGCATATCGCAGTAAAACCGATATGCGAGATCGGCATTATCACGAGTTTGAAGACTGGCAATTCGACTGGCTTTTAGAGAAATCTGGCTGGGAAATAAAAGATCGTTTAAAATGGACCAATCCTGTAAATAAAATCGGAATTCGACCAATTTTAAGACAGTTTACCCCGCGTTATTACGCGGTGTATGCCGAACGAAAATAGATTTTTTTAATGAGTTTTGAGCTTGAAAGACATTACAAAAACATTCATGCCAACGGATTAAAATTAGTTAAAAGCGGAAGTTATTTTATAGATAAAAATATTTATAATCCTGAAGATTTGCGTCGGGGAATTACACTGCTTGCGCGTCCCGATAAAAAAGTCTCCTCACAAATTCATACTATTCTTCAGGAAATCACAGGCATCGAACCTCTTCAGTATGCATATCCACCAGATGATTTTCACATTACGATCATGTCGATCATTTCCTGCTATTCTGGCTTCCGTCTGGATAAAATTAATACTCAGGATTATATTTCAGTAATTAGAAAAAGTCTATCTACTATCCATAACTTCAGTATACATTTTAAAGGAATTTCCCTTAATCCTAGCGGAATTTTAGTAAACGGTTATCCCAAAGATGATACTCTGGAGATACTTCGTAATTCTCTTAGAGAACATTTTAAAAAAACAGACTTAACTCAAAGTTTAGATAAACGCTATACCATCAAAACCGCGCATAGCACAATCTTAAGATTTCAAAATAGATTACAATATCCTGACGAATTGATTGAATTTATAGAAAAGCACCGGGACACCGAATTTGGCACTTTTCACGTTAAAAATATCGCATTAGTATTTAACGACTGGTATCAAAAAACCGAAAATACCAAACTGCTTAAAACTTTTATTCTATAAATATCCAACACATAATTCATAAAATGAAAATTATCAAGCCTCTCTATATTTTTTTACTTTTCAGTCAGCTTTGCGTTGGCCAATCCCGGGCAAAAAAAATCGATTCTATTAGCCAGATCATCCATAGTAAAAATCCGGAAGTTGCTATAAGCATTGGATTTATAGATCATGGCAAAGAATATTTTTTTAATTACGGGACGCTTAGTAAAACTAGCTCTAAAAAGGTAAATGAAACTACAATTTACGAAATTGGCTCGATCACAAAACTATTAACTGCCAATCTAATCGCACAGGCTCAATTAGAAGGAAGGTTAGCTATTGATGACCCCATAGGCAACTATTTTCCCTCTAAATATAAGCTGCCTAAAAATATACTAGAGACCATTAAAATTTCAGATCTCGGTTCCCATCAGTCGGGCTTACCGGATTTTGATTTTCAAAAACTTATGAAAAGTACTCCAAAACAGCCATTAGCGATTACAGATAGAATACTACATGACATCTTAAATGATAGCACCTCACTAATAGATTATGGAAATTACCGTTATTCCAATATCAGTTACACTATATTGGGGCTGATCTTAGAAAAAGTTTATAACAAAGATTTTGCCCAAATTCTACAAGAAAAAATAGTAAAACCGGCCAAACTAAAAAACACGCTTACCAAACTGTATCATGTAGAAAATAGAGTAACAGGCTATAATATAGAAGGGAAACAACAAGATTATTTTATCTGGAACCATTTAACGGCGCCGGCAGGACTTCTAAAATCAAACACCAAAGATATGGTGAAATTTATAAAAGTTTTAATAAGCGGTAAGAATAAAATTGCTGCGGCAACGAAACTTACCGAACGAACTTTCTATAAAAACACGAGAAGGGAAATAGGTTTAGGCCAGGAAATGGCACGAGATAATGAGGACTTATTTTTCTATAAAACCGGCGATACATTTGCATGCTCTTCCATCCTAACTTATGATAAAAAATTTGAATGGGGAATGGTTATTTTAGTGAATCAGCATAACTCAGATTTAATACGGGATTTAATTAATACCAATTATGAAGCTGTTTTAAAACCAAATTAAATGTATAGAAAATTGTAAGTTTACATATAAAAAGATTTTTTGAGAGTTTATATCGTCATCCCAGCACATAACGAGGCAGATTTTATTAGTTTAACCCTTCAGTCGTTGGTAAAACAAAGTTTTTTGCCTTCAAAAATTGTAGTGGTAAACGACCAAAGTACTGATAGTACCCCAAACATTGTTCAGAAATTTATCGAAGATCATCCTTTTATTCATCTAAAAAATACAACTTCGTCTGAAGCACACCAACCGGGAAGTAAGGTGATTAATGCTTTTAATACCGGTTTAGCCGAGCTGGACGAAAATTATGATTTGATCTGTAAGTTTGATGCCGACCTGATCTTCCCTGAAAACTACCTTAAAACCATCGTCGAAATCTTCAAAAAAGACCCAAAAATCGGCATGGCTGCAGGACATTGCACGATTAAAAAAAACGGAGAATGGATCATCGAAAACCTAACCGACAAAGATCATATTAGAGGTGCTTTAAAAGCTTATAAAAAAGATTGCTTTAAAGAGATTGGCGGATTAAAAGCTGCAATGGGTTGGGATACTGTAGATGAACTTTTGGCTCAGTTTCATGGATGGACAATTGAAACTACCGAAAAATTACACGTAAAACATCTAAAACCTACAGGAGCAAACTACAACACCAAAGCCTCCCGCTACAAACAGGGAAAAGCTTTTTATCGTTTAGGATATGGGCTTTTAATTACAACAATTGCTTCAGCCAAATTAGCAACCTTAAAAAATGATCTTAGTTTATTCCCGGCCTATTTAAAAGGCTATTTCCAGGCCAAAAAAACTAATGAAACTTTATTGGTTTCCAAAGAAGAAGCAAAATTTATTAGAGCTTTACGATGGAAAAAAATGAAAGCTAAAGTTTTTAAATAATACATTAAAAAAGCCCCTGAAATTAATGAATTTCAGGGGCTTTTTCACTAGTTAATCAAGATTAAAGATTCCTTTAGACTCCGATTTTTCATTAATTATTCCGAATCTTTATCCAGCATTATTGCTAACGGGTTACCACTGGTTGCATTAGGATATTCTATCCCTAGTAATGCGGCCATTGTAGGAGCAACATCTACTATTTCTGAACGCTCGTAAGTTTCCCCATGTGGTACTCGTGCTCCAAAAAATAATAAGGGGGTATGGGTATCATAGTTAAAAACACTACCATGAGTGGAACCTCGACCGTAACCACTACCAGGATGCTCTACGATCATAATATCTCCGCTTCGCTTCTGGTTAAATCCGTTTTGTACCAAATAGCCTATTCCGTTAGAAAAATTATTAGACTGCAGTTCTGTACGTGTATATACCTTATAGACTCCGGGTTGCTGAATTAAAAAATGTTCGATCTTGGTTTCTACATCCGCTGGGTTTAAATCCTTAGTAGCCATATAATCATAATCAAGAAAGATTTGATCGTTCGAAACATTTTTTATGAGTCCTTCTCCAAACTGCTTCGTAGCAAAATCTGTAAAATCCTTTTTTAATTTTCCATAATCTAAATTTCCTGTTGGGATCTTAACAGAATTCAAGTAACCACCAACGTGACCACCAGCATGATCTGCCGTTAAGAAAATTGTATATTTACCTTCACCTACATTTTTATCTAAATAAGTTAAAAGATCTGATATATTCTTATCTAACCTCAAATATGTATCCTCTACTTCTTTAGAATTCACACCAAAGTTATGTCCAACCTTATCGGTACTGGAGAAACTAAGAGCTAGAATATCGGTATCTTCATCTTGCCCTAATTTTTCAGCTTCGATAGCGGCAAGGGCAAAATCTAAAGTAATATCATCACCATAAGGCGTTTGTGGGATAATACTATAATTTCCATTTTCTTTACTCAGTTTTTTAAGATCGTAAGGGAAAGTAGCTTTTTCTTTTCCGCGAAAACCACCTTCAAAAGTGTTTTCATCTATACCGCTTTCTACATAGGTTTCAATATCCAGCAGTGTATTCCATTCCTTTAAATAAGAAGCTGCTTTACCGGATGAATTGAATTTTTGCACCCATTTTGGTAACTCGTCCATATAATAAGTACTGCTAATAAACTTTCCATCACCACCACCAGAAAACCAGTAGGCAGCATTTGCCGTATGTCCCGCCGGTAATATAGCGCCACGATCTTTAATGGAAACACCAATGGTTTTTCCTCTAAATTGGGTATGTAACCTATTTTGATCACTTAAAGTTGTGGCTTGCATGCGATGTGGCGACATTTTACCTGCATTAGTTTTAGTACCTAATGATGCTACATCATCGTCCTGTGCACAATATACCATCGCCCCGGTAAACTTATCAAACCAGTCATTACCTATAATCCCATGATTCATGGGACTGGTACCTGTCCAAACCGAGGTATGTCCGGGACCGGTATAAGTTGGCGCATAATTGTAATGGTTATTCTTAAAATTGAATCCGTTATTAATGATTCTTTTAAAACCACCTTCTTCATACTTGTCCCAAAATTTATCCAGGTAATCGTAGCGCATTTGATCGACTACAATTCCCACTACAAGTTTGGGCTTATTTGCATTATTTTGAGGGGTTTGTGCTTTGGATGAAAAAGCAAATAGCAGCATAAACGCCGCTGAAAATATCCGTTTCATAGTAAATTATTTGAAGAATACCTCAAAAGTAATAAACTTAGCACGTTAAAGTTTAATTCTACGTTAAATACTTTCGAAGTAAAATTTAGTATTTTAGCTTTACAAAAATTGTTGAATGACCTATCTCCACTCCATCGGTGAATATTTTTTGATGCTAAAAGGCGTCTTTGGCAGGATGACCAAGCGATCGGTTTTAAAGGATCTTATTTTTAAGGAAATAGATGAGCTTATTATCGGGTCATTAGGGATTGTATGCTTTTTGTCCTTTTTTATAGGGGCTGTTGTAGCTATACAAACCGCACTAAACCTTAACAATCCTCTTATTCCCAAGAGTCTGGTGGCATTTGCAGCCAGACAATCGGTAATATTGGAGTTTTCCCCTACCTTTATTTCCATAATTATGGCGGGAAAAGTGGGCTCATTTATAACATCCAGCATTGGTTCTATGAGGGTTACTGAACAAATCGATGCACTTGAAGTAATGGGTATCAACTCTAAAAACTATCTTATTTTCCCTAAAATTATAGCGATGCTTACTTATCCGTTTGTAATTGCAATCTCTATGTTTTTAGGCATTTTAGGTGCTTATGTAGCTGCCGTTTTAGGTGGATTTGTAAAACCTGATGATTTTGTAAGCGGTCTTCAGGATGATTTTGTGACTTTTCATCTTATTTACGCATTTATAAAAACCTTTTTATTTGCTTTTATTCTGGCTACGGTACCTGCTTATCATGGATATTACATGAAAGGTGGAGCCTTAGAGGTTGGCCAGGCCAGTACCACTGCTTTTGTATGGACTAGCGTGGTTTTAATTATTACGAATTACGCTACTACTCAATTATTACTTAGTTAATTATGATAGAGGTAAAAAATTTACGTAAGGCATTTAACGGTGAAGAAGTTTTAAAAGGGCTAAACTTTGTTTTTGACCGCGGAAAGACAAACCTTATTATTGGCCAATCCGGATCTGGAAAAAGTGTTTTCCTGAAAAATATGCTTGGGATTTTCACGCCAGAGGAAGGAACTATAGAATATGACGGAAAGCCTTACAGTGAGTTTACCGATGAAGAACGACGGGAACTTAGAAAAGAAATAGGAATGGTTTTTCAGGGAGGTGCGTTATTCGATTCGATGACGGTAAAGGAAAACGTGATGTTTCCTTTAAAAATGTTCACCAAAATGAAGAAAGCAGAAATGGAAGAACGCGTGGATAACGTTTTGGAACGAGTGAATCTGGTTGGCGCCGATGATAAAATGCCCTCCGAAATCAGTGGAGGAATGCAAAAACGGGTTTCTATTGCACGTGCTATTGTTAACCGCCCCAAATATCTTTTTTGTGATGAACCTAATTCTGGATTAGATCCCACTACCGCAACAGTAATCGACAATCTAATACAGAAAATCACTCACGAATTTGATATCACGACGATTATTATTACCCACGATATGAACTCGGTCTTAGAAATTGGTGAAAAAATAGCTTTTCTAAAAGATGGCCTTTTAGCCTGGACAGGCACAAAAGACGAAATCTTTAAAACCGAAGATAAAACGGTGACCGATTTTGTATATTCATCAGATCTTTTTAAGAAAGTAAGAAAGGCACAATTAAAAGGTTATTAATTAAGTGACTTTACGGTTAACGTATCTAATTGCAAACGTACATTTAACCATTTTTCAAACTTCTGCCTATTGGCTTCTTTTTCTCGCGAAGACAAATTGTTTTTCCAGGTTATCGAGAATGTAGGGATGGTATCGGTACTTTTAAAATCCGTAATAATTTGATTTGAATACCCAAGATTTTCGATCTCTTCATAATTTGCCTGAGCTTCTTTACTAAGTCCGTTAAAATCAAAAAGAGAAGTTCTATAACTATTAATCCGATCTTCTAAAAGTTTGATTCGCGAATCTTTATCCTCTATAACCTCTCGATTTTTAAGATAAAGATCTTCCAGAATACCACTTCGTACCTGTGTAGAGAGTTCGTCTAAATTCCCGCCATCTTCAGCACTTTGATGCACAATCAATTTTGATTCTTTTAAGGCTTCAATTTCGATAAGCTTTGAGCGCCAGGTGGCAATCGTTGCTTCAGGCACACGTTTTCCTATCAAATAAATATTAATGGTTTTCTCATCAAAATCGGCTTCCTGCTTTAAAACTTCAGCACCCAGATATCGAACATCGTTAGATACAAAATCTTTGGCTTTAGTCTCAAAAAGAGTTTTATTAAGCAGGTTAATAAAAAGGATAATACTTGGAATCATTACAATGACTGCCACCGCAGATGCTACCTGAGCAGTTCTTCTCCTGCTTTTACTGTTCGCATAGCGCACCAGGGGAAATCCCAGTAATTTGGTCACTGCAAAAGTAGACAACGCTATAAAAACTGCATTAATCGAAAACAAATAAAATGCACCACCTGCATTTTGCCATTGTGAATTGGCCAAACCAAAACCAACGGTACAAAGTGGAGGCATTAAGGCCGTAGCGATTGCAACTCCCATAATTACACTGGCAATAGTTCCTTTTTTCGACTTTCCTACGATAAGGGCCAGACCACCAAAAATAGCCACTAATACGTCCAGTATTGTTGGATATGTCCGCGCCTCTAACTCGGGTGTAATTTCAGTAACCGGAGAAATTTTAAAATATATAAAAGCGGTGAGCACGCTTAAAACTACCATTATACCCAGGTTCTTAATGGATTTTCTAAGCGTATCTACATCATTAATAGCTACAGACATTCCCACACCTACAATCGGCCCCATTAGTGGAGAAATAAGCATGGCACCAATTACTACAGCGGTACTACTCACATTTAGACCAATAGAAGCCACAAAAATTGAAAAAATAAGAATCCATGCATTATGACCTTTAAAAGAGATATCCTTTCTTACAGCTTCTAACGTAGATTCCCGATCACTATCGGTTCTAATATCCAAAAGGTCATTTATAAAAATCTTCGTACTCTGCAAAAATCCTTTGGCCTGCACGCGGTACTCTTCATTTTTTTCTAAATTGTCATTTTCTTTTTCCATAGCTTCAGAAAAATATAAAATATCAAGCTTTAAGAAGTTCTACTTCAGCATTAGGTTGAAATAAATAAATCTTCCCGGTGCTAACTTCAAGACATTCGTATCGCTTAATTCTTTTTGGTCCTTTTTTAAAAATTTTTCCGTTATAAATTCGAAATAAAGCCCCTGAGGGCACTTCAAAAATATAGTTTTTATCGTTAGGCTGGTCGAAACTTTTTAAAGCTATAGAAAGCCTCGCGTCGGTATCACTGCTTGCGGTAGGATTTCTAAAATGGCTGGCTATAATTGGCAATAATTTGGTCGGAAAAATTTCTGGCCGAATAAATGGCAACATTAAATTCCGAAAAGTCAGCTTCCATTCTTGCCCATGAGGCTTTATCCTTCTACCATATTTTTCAAAAGCCAGCAAATGAGCGATTTCGTGCACCAGGGTGATCAAGAATCGATATTTATTAAGGTTTGCATTAACGGTAATTTGCTGTGTCCCATCTGGCATTCTACGATAATCCCCATGCCTTGTACGTCTTTCGTCTACTACTTTAAGGTGAACATTATTATCTTTAATGAGCATAAAAGCGGGCTCTACCGCATGGCTTGGCAAATATCTGGATAACACCTGATTCATTTTAAAGTCTTACGGGGTGCTATTAGAAACCTGAAGTAATTTACCGTTATAGAATTTACTTCCTGTAATACTAAAATCTTTAATGTATGTAGCCATTTCTCGCGCAGAAAGCGGCGCCTCCAATCCCGGGAATGCAGCGGCTAACATTTCGGTTTGGACAGCTCCTAAGGCCAAAACATTAAAAACAGGCCCATTTTCTTTATATTCTTCAGCAAGCAATTCAGTTAATGTAATAATGGCTGCTTTACTTGAAGAATACGCTGATAAACCGGCAAATTTTAAACTTCCCTGTACGCCCCCCATACTACTTATACTCACAATATGAGATTTAGCAGTCATAAAAGGAAGTAATTGCTGAGTCAAACCTATCAACCCAAAAACATTGATCTCATAAATTGCTCTAAACTCCTCTAAAGTGGTTTTCTGAAAGGGTTTATTTAAAAATGCCCCGGCATTATGGATAAGAATATCCACTTTACCGCTCCATTCTTTTTGCACAAAATCTGAAGCATTTTTTAAATCAGACTCATTTCCCAAATCAAAAGAAAAGCTATTTACATTGTCCAATTTTAGCTTAGCTACGGGCTCTTTATTTCTGGAAAGTGCCAATACGTTAAAATCCTCTTCAGCAAAAAGCTTTACCAATTCAAAACCAATTCCCCGACTTGTGCCGGTAATAACAACATTCTTCATTTCTAATTCATTTTTATCTCTTTCTCTGGAGTATTCAGGATTTGGTGAATTCCGGGAATAATTGCTTTCACTACATTCGCCATGTGTTCGGGATTCATTTCTGAAACTTCATCTTTTACATGATGGTAGTATGGATAATTTGTGAAATCGAATGTACAAATAGTTTGTGCCGGAACATTAAATTCTGCATAAAACGGATAGTTATCACTTCTTTTAAATAAGTTCATTTGTTTGGCTCCTTCAAAGAAGCCTAAAGTGTTTTTTCCTGTATACTCATTAAATTTCTCAGCTAGATTTGTTTCTTCAAAGCCTGTTACATAAGCAAGATAATCTTTATCGGTCATTGGCACCCCTATCATTTCCAAATTGATCATGGTGTAAATATCGATACCTTCTTCTTTAAGTCTTTTTGCGCTATGGTAAGATCCTTTTAAGCCCATTTCTTCTCCGCTAAAAAGGATAAATAAAATACTACGCTTATTATCTTTAATATCGGCAAAATACTTAGCCAGTTCTACAACGGCGGTTGTTCCAGCTGCATTGTCATTCGCTCCGTTTGCAATGGTGTCTCCATCAACCTCTTTACCAACACCAATATGATCATAATGAGCCCCAATAACAACAAATTCGTCTTTAAGTTCAGGATCATTGCCTTCCAGATACCCAACAATATTAAAGGCATCTACATCACCAATCTTAAAATAATCGCGATAGGTATCATAATAAGGTTTCACCCCATTTTCCTCGAAAATTGTAGTGATAAAATCGGCCGCTTTATCAATACCTTCCGTACCGGTTTTACGTCCCATTAAATCATCAGAAGCCAGGTATTCCAGATTCGTTTTCATTTCGTCTGCAGAAATATGTATCGCTGCGCTTTCCTGTGCATTACAAGAAAGTACTCCGGCTAAACCTAAGGCCAGAATTCCTAAATTTTTAAGTGGTTTTCTCATAAAAGCTAAAATAAAAAAATCCCGCGAGTAAACGCGGGATTCTATAATATTCTAAAATCACCAGCTTGTTAAGCAAGCATAGTAACTGGATTCTCAATATAAGTTTTAAGATCCTTTAAGAAAGCAGCACCGGTGGCACCATCTACCGTTCTATGATCACAAGCCAAGGTAAGCTTCATGGTATGACCAACAACGATCTCTCCGTTTTTCACTACAGGTTTCTCTACAATTGTTCCTACCGAAAGAATTGCTGAGTTAGGCTGATTGATTATACTTGTAAACTCAGTAATACCAAACATTCCTAAGTTAGAAACCGTAAAGGTACTTCCTTCCATTTCTTTTGGCTGAAGCTTCTTGTTACGCGCTTTACCGGCAAGATCTTTTACATTTCCGCCAATCTGCGTCATCGACATTTGATCTGCGAATTTAAGAACAGGAACAACAAGACCATCTTCTACGGCTACGGCAACACCCATATGAATATGTTTGGCTATTTTCATGGCGTCTCCAGTCCATTGGCTATTTACCTGTGGGTGCTTACGAAGTGCCATTGCACTTGCTTTAATCACCATATCGTTAAATGAAACTTTCACATCTGGCATCTCGTTAATTTGCTTTCTGGATGCCATTGCATTTTCCATATCTACCTCTATAGTAAGATAGTAATGAGGAGCACTAAATTTAGATTCTCCAAGACGTTTTGCAATCGTCTTTCTCATTTGAGAATTCTTAATTTCTTCAAAACTTTCTTCACCAGCAGGCACATAAGGAGCAGCTACTGATGTTTCTGCTTCTTTCTTGGTTTCTTTTGGAGCAGGAGCCTCAGAAGGTTTGTATGATTCGATATCTTTTTTAACGATTCTTCCATTTTCTCCGGAACCTTCTACTTTAGAAAGATCAATCCCTTTATCCTCGGCCATTTTCTTAGCTAATGGAGAAGCGAATATTCTACCACCTTCCGACGACGAATCTGAAGAAGTTGTAGTCGTTTCTTCCTTTTTCTCTTCTTTAGCTTCAGACTTTTCTTCTTTTTTAGGTGCAGCTTTTTTGCCAGTAGAATCACCAGTCACATTAGACACATCAGTCCCCTCAGGGCCAATAATTGCCAAAAGACTATCTACGGGAGCAGTTTCCCCCTCAGGAATGCCAATTTTAAGTAAAGTACCTTCGTAGAAAGATTCAAATTCCATTGTTGCTTTATCGGTCTCGATTTCCGCAAGAATATCACCTTCAGAAACTTTATCCCCTTCTTTTTTCAACCAGGAAGCAACAGTTCCTTCTTCCATCGTGTCACTAAGGCGCGGCATTTTAACGATCTCTACACCTTCTGGGATTTCACCAGCTTCAGATGCGCTGTCATCATCCTCAGTTTCTTCTTCGGCTGCTGATTCTTCTTTAGCTTCTTCAGTAGAACCACCTTCACCATTTAACAATCCAGAGATATCTTCACCTTCTTCACCAATAATCGCTAAAAGCGTATCTACCGGAGCAGTTTCTCCTTCTTCAATCCCTATATGCAATAGTGTTCCTTCATAGAAGGATTCAAATTCCATCGTTGCCTTATCGGTTTCGATCTCCGCAAGGATATCTCCTTCAGCAACTTTGTCGCCTTTTTGTTTTAACCATTTTGCCACAACACCTTCTTCCATGGTGTCGCTTAATCGCGGCATATTAATTACTTCTGCCATAATTATTATAGTTTATGTGGTAAGAATGGGTAATCTTCCTGTTCGTAAACCACATCGTACATTACGTTCTTTTCTGGGAAAGCCGATTCTTCTGCGAATTGCTCACATTCTTTAACTTTATCCTTAACGCGCTTGTCGATTTTTTTAATATCATCCTCGGTTGCATATTTCTTATCGATAATGATGCTTCTCACTTTGGTGATTGGATCTATCTTTTGATATTCTGCAACTTCGTCTTTAGTTCTGTAATGTTGAGCATCACTCATAGAGTGTCCTCTATAGCGATAGGTTTTTAACTCTAAGAAAGTAGGCCCTTCCCCTTTTCTGGCACGGGTTATTGCTTCATCTAAAGCTTCAGCAACTTTCTCTGGATCCATAGCATCTACAGGTGCACATGGCATTTCGTAACCATTACCTAATTTCCAGATATCTGTACTTTTAGCAGTTCTGGCTACAGAAGTTCCCATGGCATAACCATTATTTTCAACACAAAAAACTACAGGGAGATTCCAATTTACGGCCATCGTTAAGGTTTCGTGTAATGACCCCTGACGCGTAGCTCCATCGCCCATAAAAGTTAAGGTAACCGCATCTCTTTTAAAATATTTATCTGCAAAGGCAAGTCCGGCTCCTAAAGGAATTTGTCCCCCAACAATACCATGACCACCATAAAAACGATGTTCTTTAGAGAAAATGTGCATCGATCCTCCAAGACCTTGAGAAGTCCCAGTACCCTTACCGTAAAGCTCTGCCATTACTCTCTTGGGATCTACTCCCAATCCTATTGGCTGAACGTGATTACGATAAGCGGTAATCATACGATCTTTTTCAGTATCCATCGCATGTAAAGCACCTGCCAGGATAGCCTCTTGCCCATTATACAAATGTAAAAAACCTCTTACTTTTTGCTGAATATAAACTTGCGCAAGTTTATCTTCAAACTTACGCCAAAACAGCATATCCTCATACCACTTTAAATATGTGGCTTTTGTTATTTTCTTCATTCAATTAAAAATTTTTATGGCTTTACAGATAGATTACGCCAAGCGAATAACAAAAATACTATTTATAATAAGAATGTAAAACTGTTTTACTGCAAAAATCTAATAAACTAAAGATTAAATTTATCGAATATAAAAGGCAATAACTCCTTTATCGATTTCGCCCGGTATACCTTCCCTTTTTCTCCCATAAAATAAATAGGAATCCCTTTCTCCTGATTTACTTCATATTCTGAAATAGCCTGACGACAAGCTCCGCAAGGAGGTATTGGAGAAGTAATTTCTTTATGCAAGGATTTTGCAGAAATCGCTATCGCTTTTATCAACATTTGTGGATATTTTGCCCCAGCATAATAAATAGCTGTACGTTCTGCACATAATCCTGAAGGATAAGAAGCATTTTCCTGATTACTACCAATAACAACTTCATTGTTATCCATCAAAAGAGCTGCGCCAACTTTAAAAGAGGAATAAGGTGCATAGGCATGATCCCTGGCTTGGATAGCCTGTTTCATTACCTTCTGAATTTCCTGCGGTAGTTGCGATTGATCTTCAAAAACATCTAATTCTGCTGAAAACTTTATTTTTTCCATAACACTAATTTCGGGGAAACAAATTAAACAAAAAAAGCACCAATATCATCTTACTGGTGCTTTTACTAGATTTTCTCTATTATTTTATCCGTAAATTAGTTTAGATATGAATCCCCAAAATTAAAAGTGAGCCCAAAACGTAAAGTTTTATCTAAAGGGCTGGGAAATTGTGAAGTTGAGAACAAATAAGAAATATCGATGATTACAAAATTCTCATATTTAAAGCCTCCACCTACAGATACAAATTTACGATAGCCCTTCTCATTACTTTCGTTAAAGTAACCTGCCCTTAATTTAATTGCATCCCTAAAGCTATATTCGGTTCCCAATGCCCAGGTCACTTCTTTAAGCTCTTCACTCAATCCATCTGGAGCATCGGTAAAAGATTCAAAAATTCCTCCTATCGCAGTCGTGGTATTATAAACGTCATCATCTTCCTGATCTATAACCCCATCACCATTAAAATCCTGTGGTGTTGGCACTAAAAGTTTATTAAACTCTAGATACACCCCTAACCTGCTATCGGGATTCAGAATAAAATCAAAACCTCCACCAAGTCTTAAATTCGTGGGTATAAAATTTTCCTGTCCCGCATCATCATAACTCATTTTAGGACCAATATTACTTATATTGACTCCAAATCGCCAAACCCCATCAAAATTATTATAAACAATTTCATCACTTTGATAAAAGGCCGCCACATCTACCCCAAAACTTCCGGCAGCACCTAAATCCTGGCTATCACTTACTCCAAGATCAGACCTTAAATATCTACCTGCTACGGCCATAGAAAAAGTTTCACTTAACTTTAATGAATAGGAAACATCAAAAGTTAATTCATTTGGATTTACTAATAACGGTATTTGCTCGATATTCTGACGGATTTCAATAGTCCCCAGACTAAAATAACGTAGGCTCCCGGCAAATGCACTACGATCATCTATTTTATAATAATAGCTAAGATCTCCTAAAAAAATATCACTCACGATATCACTTAAATAAGGTGTATATGATATTCCTATACCATGTTCTGAAGTTGCAAAAGCAAATTTTGCAGGATTCCATTGCTGTGAAAAGACATCTGTAGAAGTAGCGACACCCTGATCTCCCATCCCTGCCGCCCTGGCATCTGCAGCTACAAGAAGAAAAGGAACGGCAGTAGTTATCACTCTATCCCTAATATCCTGAGCCTGTAACCAACCGGAAGTAAGAATGGAGCCTAATAATAAAATCGTTGAAATTTTTTTCATCTCTTAAACTAAATGATAAACAAATATATATTAATATTATTAGAAGCTAAGTAGCTGCGTTTTAAAATTCGCTTAAAGCACTTTATCATTCGTTGAGCAGAAGAAATTTCAAGATCACCTGAATACCAAAATTCACAAAAAACAGCAAAGATTTATTTCATTAAATGACATTAAAAAAATACTAATTTTGCAGCTAACGCCATTAATTTGTGCATATTTGCCTAACTTTTTAAAAAAGTAAAGGAGTATAGCTATAGCAGCCTCTTATATATTAATATGAAGGCGGTTAGAACAAAATAAACTTGTACTTTTACCGTTAATTATTATATTGCAGAGCCTAAATTCTACCTAAAGAGAACATGAGAATGAGAAAGAAAACTGCTTTTAGAGCAATTTTTACCATCGCCCTTGGCGTTGGTCTAGTAGGATGTAACAATTCCAAAAATTACAAAAACAGCTCAAGAGCTACCGGATGGAGTATTAATTCGAAAGACGGTGGGTTTCAATACGATACAGACTACAAAGAACAGGAACCAGCACCAGGACTGGTATTTATTGAAGGAGGTACATTTACTATGGGCCAGGTTCAGGATGATGTAATGCACGACTGGAACAACACCCCTACCCAACAACACATCCAGTCTTTTTATATGGATGAAACTGAAGTAACCAATCGTATGTATCTTGAATATTTAGACTGGTTAAAAAGGGTTTTCCCTCCATCAGAGCAAAACTACAGAAACATTTACTACGGGGCTTTACCAGACACTTTAGTATGGAGAAACCGACTTGGCTATAACGAAACCATGGTAAACAACTATTTAAGACATCCTGCTTATGGAGAGTATCCTGTTGTTGGTGTTAGTTGGGTTCAGGCAGCGGAATTTAGTAAGTGGAGAACAGACCGTGTTAACGAAAAGCAACTGGTAGATGCCGGTTATATCTCTGAAGAGACATTATATAAAACTGATGCCGGAGCAACTTTTAGCACTGAAACTTACATCAATGCTCCAAGCCGGGTATACGGAGGGAATACCGAAATGACACAAAGTGGTAAAACATCTCAAAAATTATTAGGTAAACAATCCACAGATAGCTTAGGAAATACTTCTGGAGGAAAACAATACGTACAACGTAAAGATGGAATCTTATATCCTGAATACCGTCTTCCTACCGAAGCGGAATGGGAATATGCCGCATTAGGCCTTGTAGGAATTCGCGATTATAATATCTATCGCGGCCGAAAAAAATAT
>Ga0208014_1000154_pt1 | contig 39379 bp, 31 predicted proteins | sample 25_taG_FD_184099 | JGI IMG/M metagenome (GOLD analysis project Ga0208014, IMG submission 184099) | Marine viral communities from Cariaco Basin, Caribbean Sea - 25_WHOI_OMZ (SPAdes) (version 2) | ecosystem: Environmental > Aquatic > Marine > Oceanic | place: Caribbean Sea: Cariaco Basin...
ATATACAGCCTTTTATTTCTTTCCTGCAAAACTTTTTTAAGTTTTTTTAGAACCTTTTTTCAGTATACCTCTCAATGAACATCCGCTTACTAAATACCACCTCAGCGGCTAAGCGGGTGCAAATATACAGCCGTTTTTTAATACAAAACAAACTTTCAAATTGATTTTTTCATCAATCTGAAAAACTATTTTATAAAAGCCTGATTTGATTAGAGTTGAGAATAGCTAATTTAAGAAAAAAAAACTTTTGGGCAAAGAAAAAATACAAATATTATAAAACATCCCATTTATCGGTAAGTTCCAGAAAGTCGAAATCTAGTGCTGATGGTTGTGATTCTAAAACATTATTTTGAAAAGACCGCTGTAAAATGTCTTCTATTATATAATCCTCTTCATTATTTATTGGATCATACTCCTCTTTAAGTGATATTTCAAAAAGGCTTGCTGTGGTATTATACCAAAAGGCTCTCCAACCGCTACGAAGCTCCTTTATTAATTCGAATGCTGTAATTCCTGTTTGACGATGAATTAATTTTACCAAAATCTGTCCTTCAGTATGCGTCATTTTTTTTAATTCTTCGGCAAATTGATCTTCGATATAGTTTTGGACAATTTTTGTATATTTTTTTCGGTCCCTCTTCGATTTAATACTCCGTAGCCTTTCATTAAGCGATGTTAGTCTTTCTGCCGCTAATTTTGCATAAGGATAAACCTTCCTTGTTTTCCTGCGTAAAATCAAATATCTTCTTCTATCTGTATTATTTTTAAAATGAAGGCGCTTAAGTATAAGGACTTCATCTAAATCAATACTTTCCCTTACTATAGAGTCTCCGGCAATAATCATATATCGTTTATCTTCTTCTGGATGAGATATTGTATCGTTCTGCCCGAAGACTCCAATAGAACTAATAAAGCAGACAAGCAATAATAAAGTTGTTTTCAATTGATTATTATTCAGCATAAATTCATCCAAAAAATTATCTAAAATCATTCCAAAATTAAACAATATCCAATTGTCTTCAATTTAATTCTTACTAAATTCGCTACAAATCAAATATAATATGAGTAAAGAAAGTATTTTAGATAAAGAATCGATCGATTTCCTGGAAAAGTACCTGAATAATGCATCTCCAACAGGCTATGAATCTGAAGGTCAAAAACTTTGGATGGAATATCTAAAACCTTATGTTGACGAATTTATTACCGACACCTACGGAACGGCCGTTGGAGTTATAAACCCCGAAGCTGAATTTAAAGTAGTTATTGAAGGACATGCTGATGAAATTTCGTGGTATGTAAATTACATAAGTGACGAAGGATTTATTTATGTCATTCGAAATGGTGGTAGTGACCATCAAATTGCAGCATCTAAAAGAGTAAACATTCATACCAAAAAAGGTATTGTAAAAGGGGTTTTTGGGTGGCCTGCCATTCATACCCGTAATAAAGAGAAAGAACAATCGCCAAAATTATCGAATATCTGTATTGATGTTGGATGTAGTTCTAAGGAAGAAGTTGAAAAACTTGGCGTACATGTGGGCTGTGTGATTACTTATCCTGATGAATTTTTTATCCTGAACGAAAATAAATTTGTCTGCAGGGCTTTAGATAATAGAATTGGTGGCTTTATGGTTGCTCATGTAGCTAAGCTATTAAAAGAAAATGGAAAAAAACTTCCATTTGGTCTTTATATCACAAATTCGGTTCAGGAAGAAATTGGTCTTCGTGGTGCTGAAATGATTACGCAACGCATTAAACCAAACGTTGCGATTGTTACCGATGTTACCCACGATACCACTACACCAATGATCGATCAAAAATCAAATGGATTGGCTAAAATTGGTGATGGTCCAGTAATAAGTTATGCTCCGGCTGTACAAAACAATCTTCGAGAGTTATTAATAGATACAGCTGAAAAAAATAAAATTCCTTTTCAACGAGCAGCATCTTCAAGATTTACCGGCACAGATACCGATGCTTTTGCGTATAGTAACGGCGGAGTAGCTTCAGCACTAATTAGTCTTCCTCTTCGCTATATGCATACGACCGTAGAAATGGTACATAGAGAAGATGTTGAAAACGTGATAAAACTAATTTACGAAAGTATTTTAAAAATAAAAGATGGTGAAACTTTTAGTTATTTCAGCTAAACAAACACTCTCAATTATTCAAAAAGCTCCTTCTAATAGGAGCTTTTTTATTTTCTTTAAGCAAGGTTTCACAGATCTTTATTAAATATTTTAGCACATTACCTTTACCTTTCTACAAAAAATAGAATGGTATTATCCCCGGAAGATATAAATGTAATTTTAGAAAATCCTTCAGAAGCGGCAAAATTAGCTAATCTCACCTATGTTTCAGAGCATCATCTTTCCATAAAACGTAAAAAAGCAGGGCGCGGCTTCTCTTATTTTAAGGAAGAAAAAAGAATTAAGGATTCTAAAATTATAGAACGTATCAAAAGTCTGGTCATTCCACCGGCATGGACACAGGTAAATATTTCTAATTTGGAAAACGGACATTTACAGGTCGTGGGAAGAGATGAGAAAAGGCGGAAACAGTACATTTACCATCCATTATGGTCAAAAATGAAAAATGAAACTAAATTTTTTAAAATGACCGCTTTCGGAAAAAAATTACCTCAAATAAGGAAAAAAGTCGATGCTGATCTTGATCTCCCCGGAATGTGTAAACAAAAAGTCCTAGCTCTAATCATTAGACTTATGGAAGAAACGCATATCAGAATTGGAAACGACTATTATGCACAGAAAAACAAAACCTATGGATTATCTACTTTTCGCACCCGCCATGTAAAAACCTATGATGATGAAGTGAAATTTGAATTTGTCGGAAAAAAAGGAAAAGAACATTCTATTAGCGTTCAGAATAAAGAGTTGATCAAGCTGATTAATCAATGTGAAGACATCCCAGGATGGGAACTCTTTAAATTTTACGATGAAAATGGTGAAAAGCATACTATTGATAGTGGAATGATCAATGATTATATACATGCAATAGCTGGAGAACTATTTTCAGCAAAAGACTTTAGAACATGGGCTGCTTCTAAAATTTTCTTTGAAACACTAAAAGAACTGGGATATATTAAAGATGAAAAAGAAAATAAAAAAACAATTTTAACTTCTTTTGATGCCGCCGCCAGTGGATTAGGTAATACCCGCGCTGTTTGCAGAAGCTATTATGTACACCCAAAAATTGTGGAAGCTTATGCAGATGGTAGTATTGTCCCCTATTTTAACAAAGTAAAAAATGAAAGTGTAAAAGATTACACCAAACTTTCTGAGACCGAAAAAGTAATGCTAAACTTAATTGAGGATTATGAAATAAGGATATAACCCAAACTTTTAATTAAATTCGTTATTAAATTTTGAATAACGATGAAAAACTCCATCGCCCATAGGATAGCCGATTTCCTAAAAGACTTCCCTCCTTTTAATTTTTTAAATGCAGATGAACTTTTAAATATTTCTGAGGAATCTGAAGTTTTATATATAGACAAAGGCAATATTCTTTTTAATGAAGGTGAAAATGTACATGCATTCTTCTATATTGTACATAAAGGAGCGATTCAATTACAGAAATTCCAAAATGAACGATACGAAACATTAGACACCTGTGATGAAGGAGATATTTTTGGACTTCGCCCTTTATTTGCAGAAGAAAATTATATCATGAATGCCATTGCTGAAGAGGAGAGTATTATATATGGTATTCCTATTAAACAGTTTAAGCCTTTAACCGAATCTAATAAAAAAGTAGGCAACTTCCTTATTCAAAGTTTTGCCACCAACACTCGTAATCCTTACGCCAGGGAGGACAAGGGAAAATTATTTTTTGGCAACCAGGTGATCGAGCCTATAAGCAATAGTCCACTGTTCGAATTACAACCTGCACCAATCATTAAAAAAATAGTAACAACCTCTCCAGAAACCAGTATTAAGAGCGCTGCTCAATTAATGAGCAAAAGAAAGGTGGGCTCTATTCTCGTCACAAAGAATGATGTGCCAGTGGGCATTCTTACCGATGAGGATTTTCGAAACTCTATTGCAACAGGTGCATACTCTATAGATACTTCTGTTGAAAAAATTATGAGTTATCCTGTGATCTGCTATCCTAAAAATGTAACTATTGCACAGGCGCAAATCACTATGATGAAACACAATATCAATCATATTTGTATTACAGAAGATGGCACCCCAAATACACGAGTTATCGGAATCCTCTCAGAGCATGATATTATGGTCTCCCAGGGTAATAGTCCGTCGGTTTTAATGAAGGCCATTCAACGTTCCCATAGTACCAAAGAGTTAAAGAAAATCAGAAATAAGATCAACCTTTTGCTTGGCGGATATATTCAAAATAATATTCCACTTACTCATATTTCAAAATTAATATTCGAACTTAATGACGCCACGATTAAAAGAGTAATTTCCAGATGCGTGATTAAATTACAACAAGAACCTCCTGTTAAGTTCGCATGGTTAAGTATGGGAAGCCAGGGCCGAAAGGAACAGCTTTTACAAACCGATCAGGATAACGCGATTATATTTGCAGATCCTCCGGAAGGCAAGCTGGAGGCCACCAGAGATTACTTTCTACAACTCGCCACCAAAGTAAATAAAAGATTAATGATTGTGGGTTATGAATATTGCCCTGCAGATATGATGGCAAAAAATCCAAGATGGTGTTTAAGTTTAAGCGAGTGGAAAGAACAGGTAGCCAAGTGGATAAAAGAACCAGGGCCAGACGAAATATTACTTTCTAATATTTTCTTTGATTATGATATCACCTTTGGCGATTCGTTGCTATCCAACAATCTATCGGATTATATTCTTGGCTTAATTGACGATTATCCAAAATTTTTAAGCGTTATGGGTTCTAACGCTTTAAGAAATCCTTCTCCTCTAGGATTTTTTAGGCAGTTTTTAGTGGAACAGGATGGCGAGAAAAAAGACTTTTTTGATATAAAAAAGCGTGGTTTACAGCCTTTAACCGAAAGTGCCCGACTGCTGATCTTATCTTATAAAATAAAAAATATCAGCAATACTGCAGAGCGTTTTGATCGTTTGGCGCAATTAGAACCAAAAAACAAAGAACTTTTTGAAGGCTGCTCTTATGCCTCGAAAGCCTTGCTGAAGTTTAGGACAAAACAAGGACTTCAAAATAGAGATAGTGGACGTTTTATCGATCTTTCAAAATTAAATAAAGAAGATAAGATGAAATTAAAACGTGCTTTTAAATATATAAAAGCGGTTCAGGATTTATTAAAAATGAGGTTTGAAACTGCAACTGTATTGTAATGTTTGACTGGTTTAAAAAAGACGAATCTCACCTACCCGAATTCTGGCAAAAATATTCAGCTGGATTTAATAGCAACCAAAAAGAGCAACTTATTGCAGAGACAACATTTGTGGTCTTAGATACTGAAACCACGGGTTTTGATCAGGAAAAAGATCGAATTCTAAGTATTGGTTGTGTAAAAATAAAAAACAATAAATTACTGGTTGCCGATAGTTTTGAAATTTACCTGAAACAGGAAAAATTTAATCCCGATACTGTCGAAATACACGGTCTGATAAAACATGAACGTTTTGAAACAATTTCTGAAGAAAAAGCGATTCAGTTATTTCTAAAGTATATTAAAGACTCTGTGTTAGTAGCTCATCATGCCGGATTCGATATTAATATGATCAATGCTGCACTTAAAAGAAATCATCTTCCGAAGTTAAAGAACAGGGTTTTAGATACCGGAATATTATATCGAAAAACCAGGATTATATCAAATTTTATCGATCAACACAAAACGTATAGTTTAGATGAAGTGGCGCTAGCGTATAATATTGATCTTAAAGATAGACATACCGCCATTGGTGATGCGTTTATTACCGCTATTGCATTTCTAAAAATCCTGGGACGACTGAAACGTAAAAAACTAAAAGAACTATTCAAAAAGTAAATTACTTCAATTCAAACCTACGAGGTATTTATTAAAAATTTATTTTTTTATTTATTTTGGAAGAATTCAGAATCCATTAGCTATAGTGTCAGGATCGAAGCATTTTATGTCGATTATCTGGTAAAGTCCGGGGATAAATTACCCGGACTTTATAGTATTTTTATAAATTCTGAAATTTATAAAGCTTCTGCAATAATCGCTTCGACCACTTCAGGATTTAATAAGGTTGAAGTATCTCCTAAATCTGAAGTATCATCTGAAGCGATTTTACGTAAAATTCTACGCATAATTTTTCCACTTCGGGTTTTAGGTAAGCCTTCTACAAACTGTATTTTATCTGGCTTAGCAATTGGTCCAACTTTATCAGCAATTTGTTGATTGATCTCTTTTCTTAAGTTATCACGTTTACGGCTCTCACCAGACTCCTTAAGGATTACAAATGCATACAGTGCATTTCCTTTCACATCATGAGGAAAACCAACCACTGCACTTTCGGCAACTGCCGGATGTTCGTTAATCGCATCCTCTATAGGGGCAGTACCTAGATTATGTCCGGAAACAATAATAACATCATCCGTTCTACCGGTTATTCTGTAATATCCCACTTCATCCCTCATGGCTCCATCACCGGTAAAGTACTTTCCTTCAAAAGTCGAAAAATAAGTATCCTTATAGCGCTCGTGATCTCCCCAAACAGTTCTGGCAATCGATGGCCAGGGAAATTTTACAGATAAGCGACCACTTACCTGATTTCCCTTTATTTCCTTGCCATCATCGTCCATTAAGCTAGGTTGAATTCCAGGCATGGGTAAAGTCGCGTAAGTAGGTTTTGTGGGAGTTACATAGGGCATTGGTGAAATCATAATTCCTCCTGTTTCAGTTTGCCACCAGGTATCTACTATAGGACTCTGGTTTTTACCTATATTATCATTAAACCAATGCCATGCCTCCTCATTTATAGGTTCCCCTACAGACCCCAGGACTTTTAAAGAAGAAAGGTCATGATTTTCTACAAATTCAATATTACGTTTTGCCAAAGCTCTAATCGCAGTTGGTGCGGTATAGAATTGTGTGATTTTGTGTTTTTCTACAATTTCCCAAAAACGACCATAATCAGGATAAGACGGTACTCCTTCAAACATTACTGTAGTAGCTCCGTTGGCCAGTGGACCATAAACTATATAGGAATGCCCCGTGATCCATCCAATATCAGCTGTACACCAATACACATCACCTTCGGTATAATTAAAAATATTTTTGAAGGTAAACGCGGTATACACCATATATCCTGCGGTAGTATGTAACATCCCTTTTGGTTTGCCGGTAGAACCAGAGGTATATAAAATAAATAAAGGATCTTCAGCATCCACAATTTCAGGAGCGCATTGTTCTGAAGCCTTATCCATTAAAGGGGCCAACCATTCGTCGCGCCCGTCTTTCATATTAATTTCTTCACCGGTTCTTTTTACCACCAAAACCGAGGATACATCTGGACAATCTTCTAAAGCTTCGTCTACAATATTCTTAAGATTAAGTGTTTTTGCACCACGATAAGAACCGTCTGAAGTAATCATCATTTTACAATCGGCATCCAGAGTTCTTGTAGCCAATGCCTTGCTGGAGAATCCTGCAAATACAACAGAATGTATAGCCCCTATCCTCGCACAAGCGAGAACGGAATAAGCAAGTTCTGGCACCATTGGTAAATAGATACAAACCCTATCTCCTTTTTGAATACCCTTGCTTTTTAAAACGTTTGCGAGCTTATTTACTTTTTTATGCAGCTCGTTATAAGTGATATGTTGAGCTTCTTCACTACTATCGTTAGGCTCCCAAATAATGGCGGTTTTCTCACCTCGAGTTAAAAGATGACGATCTATACAGTTTTCAGTGATATTCAGTTTAGCATTTTCAAACCATTTTACTTCTGGTTTGGTAAAATCCCAGCTTAATACATTGTCCCATTTTTTTCTCCAGGTAAAATGCTCTTCGGCAATTTCTGCCCAAAAATTTTCTGGTTCGCGCACGGATTTTCTATAAACCTGAAAATATTCTTCCAGATTTTTAATGTGGTAATTACTCATAATTATCAATCGGTTGTAAGGATTCTTTAATTTTCCCTTAAAACTATTGATTTTTTACTGATTTCGCTTGAACAATTCTATGTTTTTACAAAAATTTAAACATAAAAAAAGCGATATGTCTATTACAACAGATCGCTTTTCTATAGTGATTAGACAGTATTCCTATTTCAAATAGGCTTTTACATTTTCTTCTACCCGTTTTTCAATATTAGAAACATCTGCTTTTTCAAAAGTCTCTCCGGTTATATTTTCATATAATTCTATATATCTTTCGCTTACGGTTTCTATATATTCGTCACTCATAAACGGCACTTCTTGTCCTTCTTTGCCCTGAAACCCATTCTGGATAAGCCACTGGCGAACAAATTCTTTAGAAAGCTGCTTTTGTGGCTCTCCTTTCTCCTGTAATTCTTTATAGGTATTGGCATAGAAATATCTTGAAGAATCAGGGGTATGAATTTCGTCGATCAAAACGATTTTACCATCTTTAGTTTTCCCGAACTCATATTTAGTATCCACTAAAATTAAGCCTCGCTTTTCAGCAATTTCGGTTCCACGTTGAAAAAGTTTTTTGGTGTAATCCTCTAATACCGCATAATCTTCCGCAGAAACAATTCCGCGTTTTAAAATATCTTCTTTAGAGATATCTTCATCATGATCACCCTGTTCTGCTTTGGTAGCCGGAGTAATTATGGGTTCAGGAAAACGATCGTTTTCCTTCATTCCTTCTGGCATAGCCACTCCACAAAGTGTTCTTTTACCAGCTTTATATTCTCTTGCCGCGTGCCCTGAAAGATATCCACGAATCACCATTTCTACTTTAAAAGGTTCGCAGGCTTCACCTACAGCTACGTTAGGATCTGGTGTTGCCTGAAGCCAGTTTGGTACCAAATCTTCAGTATCCTTCATCATTTTAGTAGCAATCTGGTTCAGAATCTGACCTTTATAAGGAATTCCTTTTGGCATCACCACGTCAAAAGCCGAAAGACGGTCTGAGGCGATCATCACCAGTTGATCATCTTCGAAAGCATATACATCTCTCACCTTTCCTTTGTATACTGATTTTTGTCCAGGAAAATTATAATCGGTCTTTATTAGAGTATTACTCATTTCTTTAAAATCGGTTGATTTATTTTTATTTAATCGTTGTGTTCTATTGTTTTGTAGGCCGCGATGATCTTTTTCACCAATCGATGACGAATCACATCTTTATCGTCCAAATATACCATCCCTACACCTTTTACGTCTTTTAAAACCAAAAGCGCTTCTTTTAACCCGGATACTGTTCTTCTAGGTAAGTCGATCTGGCCCGGATCGCCGGTAATAATAAATTTAGCATTTTTCCCCATTCGGGTTAAAAACATTTTCATTTGTGCATGGGTAGTATTTTGTGCTTCATCTAAGATTACAAACGCATTATCCAAGGTTCTACCACGCATAAAGGCTAATGGGGCTATCTGTATCACTCCTTTTTCGATAAAAGATTCAAGTCTTTCTGCCGGGATCATATCGCGTAATCCATCATACAGTGGCTGCATGTAAGGATCCAGTTTTTCTTTAAGATCTCCCGGTAAAAATCCAAGGTTCTCCCCCGCTTCCACCGCGGGACGAGTAAGAATGATCCTTTTAACCTCTTTGTCTTTTAAAGCTTTAACCGCTAGGGCTACACCGGTATACGTTTTTCCGGTTCCCGCCGGGCCTATAGCAAATAGCAGATCGTTCTTTTTACTAAGATCTACCATTTTACGCTGGTTGGCGGTTTGTGCTTTGATTAATCTACCGCTTACTCCATGCACCAAAACCTCACCGCTTTCTTTAGAAGATTGATATTCTTCCTTACTCTCACTCGTTAAGACGCGCTCAATAACATTTTCATCCAGTTTATTAAACTTTCCAAAATGCTCGATAAGCATGGTAAATCGCTTATCGAATTCTTCCAGCATTTCTTCATCTCCAAAAACTTTTATTTTACTTCCTCGTGCTACGATTTTTAACTTCGGAAAATATCTTTTTAAAAGTTCAATATGTTCATTACCCTGCCCAAAAAAATCTCTGGGACTAATCTCTGAAAGTTCGATTACAAGTTCGTTCAAAAGCCTTTGTTTTAGTTAAAATTTGGTGGTTATAAGCATAAACTACCTCTGGGAAAGCCCATAAGTCATTTATTATGATTTCTTTATTTCAATACCTCCTATCCCGATAGCTATCTAGATAAGAACCGGAGCATTTAATCTCGATTATCGAGTAAAATTCTTACCGGTTAAATTTGTGTTCCAAATATCAGGATTTATTTTTGCAGCCTGATTTATCGCCATATTTTTGGCGCAATTTTAAGGTTGGAAGAACAAAATAAAAGTATCTTCGCTCCTTATACAAACTTAAGGAAATTTAGCCTTTACAACTTAAAAAAATATTAACAATCACTTATGGCAATCATTACCTTAACAACCGATTTTGGGCAGAAAGATTACTTTGCAGCAGCGGTTAAAGGAGCTGTTTACAGCGAACTTGATGATGTTAGGATTGTTGATATTTCGCATTGTATCTCTCCTTTTCATATTAGCGAAGCGAGTTATATTATTAAAAATGCTTACAAAAGCTTTCCAAAAGGAAGCATTCATATAATAGGGATTGATTCAGAATTAACGCCAGAGAATAAACATCTGGCCGTATTGTTGGACGATCATTATTTTCTTTGCGCCAACAATGGTATTTTGTCATTATTGGCTTCAGAAATTAAGCCTGAAAAAATCGTAGAAATCAATATCCACGATAAGATTGAATCCAACTTTCCTGTGCTGGATATTTTTGTGAAAGTAGCCTGTCATATTGCACGCGGTGGTACTTTAGATGTTATAGGAAAAAATATTCAGGAGATTAAATATCTAAAACAAATTGAGCCTTTAATCAACTCAGATAAAAACCAGATTATCGGGCATGTAATTTATATTGATAATTATGGGAATGTGATTACCAATATTTCCAGGAAATTATTCGAGAATATAGGCAAAGGAAGAAATTTTACCATTAGTGCAAGAATGGTCACCTTTAGTAAGGTACATGAAACTTATAGTGACTGCATTAACTTTAAGATAGAAAAAGAAAAACGCGGCGAAGAAGATGGTAAAAAACTAGCTGTATTTAATTCGGCCGGATATATCGAACTGGCCATTTATAAAAGTAATCCCTTAACTGTGGGCAGCGCGGCCAGCCTCTTTGGATTACAAAATCGTGATACCGTAACTATAAAATTTGAAGCTTATGCTAGTAAGGATCGTAAAGCTGAGCTTTAGCCCTGAAAATATCGATGCTTTTTTAGAAATCTTTGAAAATACCAAAGAGCAAATTCGCAATTTTAAAGGTTGTAGACATTTAGAATTATATCGTGACAAAGACAATACCAGTCAATTTTTTACGTATAGTTACTGGGAAAATGAAAATGCATTGGAAAATTATCGAAATTCTGCATTTTTCAAGGTCGTTCGGAGCAATTCCAAAATTTTGTTTAATGCGAAACCAGAAGCCTGGAGTGTTGATCAACTTTGGGTTTCAGGTCAAAATTAAGTCGCTTTGTTAGCTATTTTAAATAAAGAAATACAATCTTTTTTTGCCACTCCTATAGGCTATCTGGTCATTGGGATATTTTTGGTGGTTAGCGGCCTGTTTTTATTTGTGTTTACAGGAGAGTATAACATTTTAGATAGCGGTTTCGCTACTATCAAGCCGTTCTTTAATATGGCGCCTTGGATTTTTATCTTTCTGATCCCCGCCATTTCCATGAAAAGCTTTTCTGAAGAACAGAAACTAGGTACCATGGAGCTCTTACTTACTAAACCTTTATCGATCGCTAAACTAATATTTGGCAAATACCTGGGAGCTTTACTATTAGTGATTTTAGCAATTGTTCCTTCGGTTATTTACGTGATCTGCATTTCAGAGTTAGGTCGAACTCCTGGAAATTTTGATTTAGGAGCAACTTTAGGGAGTTATCTGGGACTATTGTTTCTGAGTGGTTGTTATACCGCCATCGGGATATTTTCTTCCAGCTTAACCGAAAACCAGATCGTAGCTTTTATTATAGCTGTTTTTATATGTTTTTTGAGTTTCTTTTTATTTGAAGGAATTTCCGGATTATCAATCTTTGAAGCCCCGGAATACGGAATAGAATACTTCGGAATTAGCTATCATTACCGCAGTATTAGCCGGGGAGTTGTAGATACCCGCGATCTTATTTACTTTTTAAGTTTTATTGCTTTGTTTTTAAAGCTTACGCACTTCAGAATAAAAAATCTAAGAAATAACTAATCTTGAAGCAGTTTTCGAAATATAAATCGGTTGTTTTATTTATCGTAATCTTAATTGCGATAAACTTTGTTGCTTCACACTATTTTGAACGTTTAGATCTTACACAGGACAAGCGCTACACTCTTTCCAAAGCTTCCGAGGAAATTATAGCCGATATCAAAGACCCCATCATTATCGATGTATTTTTAAAAGGTGACTTTCCTTCAGAATTTAGACGCCTGCAAAACGAAACCCGTCAAATCCTTGAAGAATATACAGCTAAAAACAGCAATATCAGCTTTAATTTTATAGACCCTTTGGCTGAAGATGCCAATGCGCAACAGGTGGCTCAACAGTTTTACCAGATGGGCATGTCTCCCGCACGCGTAAATGTCATGGAAAACGGGCAAAATAGCGAAACGATTATTTTTCCCTGGGCCATGGCCAATCTTGGTGAAAAATCGGTACGTATTGGTTTGCTTAAAAATCAGTTAGGAAGCAGTGATGAAGATCGTGTGACCAACTCGGTCCAACAATTAGAATACGCTTTTACTGATGCGATAAACAAGCTAATTTACCCCAGGGAAAAGAAAATTGCAGTGATGCGCGGTAATGGTGAATTGCCCAATGCTAATATTGCCGATTTTGTAAAGACGCTTCAACAATATTATTTTATGGCGCCTTTCACTTTAGATTCAGCTGCGGTGAATCCGCAAAAAACACTAAAGGAATTAAGGGAATATGATCTTATCATTGAAGCAAAACCAACCCAACCTTTTACTGAGAACGAGAAATATATTCTGGATCAATACACCATGAACGGTGGAAAATCACTGTGGCTTACCGAAAGTGTTGCGATGGAAAAAGACAGCCTATTAAATCCCAACGGTTCAGCCTTTGCTTTACCACAAAACCTTAATCTGGGGGATTTCTTCTTTAGTTATGGCTTAAGAATTAACCCCAGCCTTGTAAACGATCTATATTCGGCACCAATTATTCTGGCTACCGGGAATGGTAACGATACCCGATTTAATCCCTATCCATGGTTTTATAGTCCGCTTACCACCTCCCCTAACGACCATCCAATCATCAATAATATAGAAGCGGTAAAATTTGATTTTGTAAATCCTATAGACACATTAAAAAACAACATCAAAAAAACGATATTATTAACTAGTTCTCCAAAATCGAAGGTTGAAGGGACTCCTCGTGAGATCAGTTTAAATATCGTTGGTAAAGAACCAGATATTGCGTCGTATACTGATGGGAAACAAGCGCTCGCCGTTTTACTGGAAGGCGAATTTACTTCAGTATACAACAATCGCTTAAAACCCTTTAAAATACGGGATAATTTAGACCAAAGCAAACCTACTGCAATGCTGGTAATTTCGGATGGAGACGTGATCAAAAATGATCTTCAACAAGGGGAACCACTAGCGCTTGGATTTCAAAAATATACCGGTACTACCTATGGTAATAAAGAGTTTTTACTGAATGCCGTTAACTATATGTTGGATGACCGGGGACTAATGGACATTCGTACCAAAAAAGTAACGATCGCATTTTTGGATCCGCAAAAAACTGCTGCTGAACGTAGCAAATGGCAATTGATAAGCATTGCATTACCGCTATTGATATTGGGCATTTTTGCGCTGCTTTATACCTGGCTTAGACGCAGGAAATATATCAGGAAGAAATAATGCCTTCAAAAAATTCCTGATTTTCGACATATTAACAATTTAACAGGGTGGTTTTTCAAAAAAGCACTGGAAGATAGCAGTTTACTTGTCAACAAATTCAATTTAATGTTAATAAAAACTCCTTTCAGCTGCTTCAATTTTTACAGGATTAAAATATCTTTGTAAGTGATTCTAAATAAATCAATAAAAAGCCAATGAAATTTATTGTATCCAGCAGTTATTTGCTGAAACAGCTTCAGATACTTGGTGGGGTTATTAATAATAACAACACTTTGCCGATATTGGATAATTTCCTTTTTGATTTGAACAATGACGAGTTAACAGTTTCTGCTTCAGATTTAGAGACCACCATGTCTGCTAAATTAAATGTAGAATCTGATTCTGAAGGAAAAATCGCTGTACCGGCCAAACTTCTTTTAGATACGCTAAAAACTTTTCCAGAGCAACCTTTAACTTTTGTTGCCGAGGATAATCATACGATAGAGCTTAGCTCTAATCATGGTAAATACGCACTGGCTTATGCCGATGGTGAAGAATTCCCTAATCCTGTAAGTCTTGAAGATCCAAGCAATACAGTGATCGAAGGTGATATTCTTTCTTCAGCCATTAGTAAGACTATTTTTGCCTCTGGTAATGATGACCTTCGCCCGGTAATGAGCGGCGTGTTCTTTCAGTTCTCTACAGAAGGCTTAACTTTTGTCGCTACAGATGCCCATAAATTGGTAAAGTATTCCCGCGAAGATGTGACGGCTTCACAAACGGCAGAATTTATTATGCCCAAGAAACCGCTTAATCTTTTAAAAGGAATTCTTGCGGGTAGCGAAAGCGAAGTTCTTATCGAATATAATGAGAGTAATGCTAAATTTACTTTTGATGATACCACATTAATTTGTCGTTTAATCGATGGTAAATACCCAAATTACGAAGCGGTAATCCCAAAAGAAAATCCTAATAAACTTACCATAGAGCGTAACCAGTTTTTAAGTTCGGTAAGAAGGGTATCTATTTTCTCTAATAAAACAACGCATCAGGTACGTTTAAAAATCGCCGGAGCCGAGTTAAATATTTCTGCGGAAGATGTAGATTACAGCAACAAAGCTGAAGAGCGTTTAACTTGTGGTTACCAGGGAGATGATATGCAAATTGGTTTTAACTCCAGATTTCTTACCGAAATGCTGAATAACTTAAATTCAGATGAAGTACAGTTAGAAATGAGTTTACCTAACCGTGCCGGAATCTTAACTCCGGTTGACGGATTAGATCCGGGAGAAAAAATCACAATGCTGGTAATGCCGGTAATGTTGAATAACTAACAAATAGACAGCTCTAAAATAGGATTCTATTTATATAAAATTAAAACCCATTCAGTAAACTGAATGGGTTTTTGCTTTTCGATTGATGCATGAAACCAAAGTTGATTCTTTAGTTTGATATTGTATATATTATTGGATGATTCTAATCGTCATTGGGTAATTCGTTGGCTCTCCATTAGAAGCTTTGATCGCATTGATAATAGGAAAAATTAACCCCAGAATACCTACTAAAATTAAAAACAAAAATCCTAAACCAAATAAAAATATCAACGGAATACAAACTATTGAATAAATAAATAGACTAATCTGAAAATTTATGATCTCTTTCCCCTGCTCGTCCATATCCTGAATTTTATCTTTTTGTGTTGCCCATAAGATCAGCGGTACGATAAAACCTCCTATTCCGGTAACAAAATCCAGTAACTGACTCAAATGCATAATCATTAACATTTGCCTGTCTTCTCGCATTGCACTATACGTTTCCATAATTTTTTGATGGTATTTTGATGGTTAATAAACGTTCCTAAAAAAAAGAACTACACTTAAAAGACGAATAAACCCAAGGAATGTTACAGTTTTCTACAAAATCTTTGCATACGCTCTTTCTTTATTATCTTTGCAGGCATGAAATTAAACGATACCATTGTTGCGCTTGCTACCCCTTCGGGAGCGGGAGCTATTGCTGTAATTCGAGTTTCGGGACCAGAAGCTATTTCGATTGTTGCCCCACTTTTTAAGGCAAAAAGTAGGAAAAAATTAGAAGAACAACCTACCCATACCCTTCATTTAGGAAATATTGTAGATGGACAGCGCAATTTAGATGAAGTTTTAATTTCAGTGTTTCGAGCACCTAAATCGTATACCGGCGAAGAAACTATCGAAATTAGTTGCCACGGCTCTCCTTATATTCAGCAGGAGATTATTCAGCTTTTGGTAAGAAGAGGTTGTCGCTCTGCAGAAGCCGGGGAATTTACACTTAGAGCATTCCTAAATGCTAAAATGGATTTGAGTCAGGCGGAAGCGGTAGCCGATTTAATCTCTTCTGAAAATGCAGCCTCTCATCAAATGGCCATGCAACAAATGCGCGGTGGTTTTTCCAACGAAATTCAGCGTTTACGGGAAGAATTATTGAACTTTGCCTCTCTGATCGAATTAGAACTCGATTTTGCCGAAGAAGATGTTGAATTTGCGAATCGCGATCAGTTTAGGAATCTGGTAGCCAGAATCCAAAAAGTTTTAAAACGCCTGATCGATTCTTTTGCGACAGGAAATGTATTGAAAAATGGCATTCCCGTTGCCATCGTTGGAGAACCTAATGTTGGTAAATCCACGCTGTTAAATGCTTTATTAAATGAGGAACGTGCCATTGTTTCTGAAATTGCCGGAACCACCCGGGATGTTATTGAAGATGAGCTGGCTATAGGAGGCGTTGGTTTCCGATTTATCGATACTGCCGGTATTAGGGAAACCAAAGATGTGGTAGAAAGTATCGGTATAAAAAAGACGTTCGAAAAAATAGGCCAGGCACAGGTCGTTATTTACCTATTTGATACTTCACGATTAAGCAAAATAGAATTCGCTGAAGGAAGTGTAGCTAAAGATCAGCTTCAGGGAAATGAAACTTCGCTGAACATGATACAAGTAGAGATTGAAAAAATAAAGAATAAATATCCACAAAAACCATTGGTGATTATAGCCAATAAGATCGATCAGGTAACAGAAGGGCAGGTTGAAACTTTAACTTCCAGAATTCCGGATCTTCATTTGCTTTCTGCCAAAACCGGATTAGGTGTTGAAGAATTAAAAGAGAAATTATTAAATTTTGTGAATACCGGTGCACTTCGTAACAACAACACCATTGTGACCAACAGTCGTCACTACAATGCTCTTCTAAAAGCACTGGAAGAAATCAATAAAGTTGAAGATGGCTTAAATATGGATCTATCTGGCGATTTACTGGCTATCGATATCCGACAAGCCTTACATCATTTTGGAGAAATTACCGGTGAAATAACTAATGATGATCTACTGGGTAATATTTTTGCTAATTTTTGTATCGGAAAGTAAGTTGTAATGAGTAGGTAGTATTGAGTAATGAGAAGTTATACTTTTTGAAACTACGAGCCGTATTTCATCTCGATACATTCAAAATATAACATTCAAAATTCAACATTTTTTAGCCCTCAATCTTTGATCTTGAATGTGCTTTCAAAAGTCTATGTTCTATTTTCTATCACTCAATAGTTCGTTATCCGACATTATATCTCAATGCATTCAACATTCAAAAATTAAAATTCATCATTTTTAATCCTCCTTCCTGGATCTTAAATTCATCAAGCGTTAAAGCTTTTTTAAACCTTATTCCAAAATCTGATATTCTTTATACATTGGTTAGGTTAACGGAAAGAGGACTAAGGCTTAAAATAAGACGTCCTTATTCCGCTAGATCTGTTCAAAACATAATGAGTTTAAAACCAAGCGTCCCCATACTTACCTGTAACAAATCGGTATAGAAAATTATCTTCCACACTTAACATTTAACATTATTAATCCTGAATCTTGGGGCTTGAATATTAATTCTTAAGTCTCTTCTATTTAATCTCTTCTATATTGCAATTAACTATATTCTTATTTCCGAATCCACATCATAAGGAACATCCGCTTAATCTACCAAATAACATCCATAAAATAATCTCTTCATTTTTAAAGGACTCCCTAATTTTCTGAAAAGCGATACGCATTTGAGACTCTACGGTTTTTACAGAAATATCAAGTTTATCAGCTATTTCTTTATATTTTAAACCTTCCATCTTATTCATGATTAGAATCTTTTTGCATTTTTCAGGTAAACTTTCTATGACTTTTTGTAGACGTTCTAATTTAAGTTCCAGCTTTTCTTTTTCATTGGTCTCCTCCTCTATGGCTGCGCGATGGAGTTGATCTATATAGCTGCGTTCTTTTTGCTCCCTTTTCTTCGAGTCTAAAAAACTATTATAGGCTATGGTATATAAATAACTTTTTGGAGAATTGTCTATATCTATCTTTTCTCTGTGTTCCCAAAATTTGATGTAAGTCTGCTGCGTAATATCCTCAGCCAGTACTCTGTTTCGAGCATAGGAATTCACATATCCAAATAATGCTGGATAGGTCGCCTTAAAAAAGACCTTAAAGGATACCTGGTCACCATCTTTAATATTCCTTAACAACAACAGCTCATCTTTCATTAAGAAAACTTTTAGAAATATGGCAGAATTTACATAAATATAAAATTTAAAAAAAATTAAATTTCTTTTAAGGGTTTTTATTAAAAGTGAGTATTATAAATAAAAAACACAGGCATTGAAAGATTTAATAGTAAAATATTTAACAAACTCTATCGACGATAAAGAATTACATATTCTATATAAGTGGTTGCAGGACGAGAACAATAAACAATTATTTAAGAATTACGTAAAATCTAATTACCAAATTGATTTACTGCATCTTCCGGATCCCGAAATTGCTTATGAAAAAATGGCAAACAAGTTAAACCGCCCTAAAACCACTAAGCTAATCCATCTGTATCATAAAAATAAGTGGTTTTTCTATACCGCAGCTGTTTTCATCGTGCTAGTGGCCACCACATGGTTTATCAATACCCAAAATACTCCGGGAAATCAAATTATTCCTTCGCAACAACCTCCAATCACCATTCAATTACATAATGGTAAAGAAATAAATATTAACGAAAACGATAATGCTATTCAGGTTGGTAGACAAAAAGTGGCCAAACATAATTCGCTAAATAACCAGTTAAGCTACATAGGAAATAAAGCGGGTACAACCACCGAATATAATACGATTAAAATTCCCTACGGAAAAAAATACAAGCTGGTACTGGCCGATAGTACTATTGTTCACCTGAATTCGGGTGCCAGTTTAAAATTTCCAGTTGCATTTAATGGGCGCAACAGAAAAGTAGTATTAACTGGAGAAGCTTTTTTTGAAGTAAGTAAAGATAGTACCAAACCTTTTATCGTCGAATCAAATAAAATTGCGGTTGAAGTATTGGGTACAAAATTTAATATGTCTGACTATTCTTCCGATACTACTTCAGAAGTGGTATTGGTAGAAGGTGCTGTAAAAATGAAGGAAAAAGAAAGCGTAAAAGATCAAATACTGCATCCAGGTGAAAAGGGAACTTTTAATCAGAACTCCAAGACACTTCAAAAAGAAAAAGTAGATACCGAGCTTTATACTTCCTGGATTTATGGCAAATTGATATTCAGAAATAAATCTTTTGACGAAATATTCAAATCCTTAGAACGAAAATTTAATGTGGAGTTTGTGATCGAAAATAAACCTCTGGAAAAAAGTGAGTTTAATGCCACTTTTGATAAAGATGTGAGTCTGGAAAAAATGCTTTTCTATTTCGAAAAGGCTTATGATATACAATACACGGTAAAAAACAATAAAATAATCATTAAATAAATAGGTATGAGAAACACCTGAACTCTTAAAAAAATGCATTAAAAAAACCGAAAGATGCTGCAACACCTCTCGGTTAGTATGGTGCGATTAAAAATTTATTAATCACTTTAAACACACTTCAAAAATATGAAAAAACTTCTGAAGCATGAAAGATATTTTCAGCGACTAACCAGCAACTTAAAAATGAAACTGAGTCTTCTTTTTCTTTTTACTTCTCTCTTTACGATACAGGCCCGTGTGTCTTACTCTCAGGGCGATAAAATTTCTGTAAAAGTTGAAAATCAACGACTGGAAAAAGTATTAAGTTTTATTGAAAAAACGTCAGATTATAACTTTGTTTATAAAGTCAATGAGATAGATCTGTTAAGACCTGTTTCTTTGAATGTTACTAAAGAAAAGATTGAGAATGTACTACAACTTATCTTTAAAAATGATAGTATTTCTTACCAAATCTTCGACAACCAGATCATTTTAAAGAAAAAACCTTCAGTTAAAAAGATCCCTCGAAGAACTGCAAAAACCACAAATTACCAGCAGCTGGTAAAAGGTACTATTGTAGATGACCAGGGAATGCCACTACCGGGAATTAATGTAGTAGAAAAAGGAACCAACAATGGTAGTTCTACGAATTTTGATGGCGTCTACGAAATTGAAGTGGGTGAAAATGCCATATTAGTATTTTCTGGAATAGGTTTTAAAAAACAGGAAATCACGGTAAATGGCCAAACGACTATAAATGCAACCTTGCAAAATGATACCGAGCAATTAGAAAATGTTGTGGTTATCGCTCTGGGAATTAAAAAAGAAGAAAGAGCTCTTACCTATGCCGTAACCGAAGTAGACGGGGATGGCTTTACTCAGGCTAAAGAAGTAAACTTAGCTGATGCACTTTCTGGTAAAATTGCGGGAGTAAGCGTTTCTAATCTTACAACCGGAGCAGGTGGTTCCAGTAGAGTGACTATTAGGGGAAATACTTCATTATCGGGAGACAACCAGCCGCTTTATGTAATTAATGGAATGCCCATGGATAATACCACTTTAGGAGGCAGCGCCTCTACAAGTGCCGGAGGTTTTAATATAGACCATGGAGATGGTACCGGAGGAATCAACCCGGATGATATAGAAACTATAAGTGTACTTAAAGGAGCAACCGCAGCAGCTCTTTATGGTTCCAGAGCCTCGAACGGCGCCATTATTATTACCACTAAAAAAGGAAGTTTTAATAGCGGAATTGGTATAGAATTTAATTCGAGTTTCACCGTCGATTCTCCAATGGATTTTACCGACTGGCAATATGAGTACGGCCAGGGAAATGGCGGGCAACGTCCCTTAAACCAGTCTAATGCCATTACCTGGGGACGTAGAAACTGGGGAGAACGCATTGACGGGCAACCGTTTGTTGCTTTCGATGGGATAGAAAGACCTTATGTGGCGCAAAAAAATAATATTGACCATTTCTACGAAAACGGTACCACTTTTATCAATACCATTGCGTTAAGCGGCGGGTCAGAAAAAACAAGTTATAGATTCTCTATTTCAGATACCGATACCAAAGGTGTGGTCCCCAATAATAGCTTTAACCGGCGTATTTTTAGTTTAAACCTTAATTCTACCATCGGGGAAAGACTGGATATTGAAGGACTGGTACAATTTAATCGCTCCAAATCTTATAACAGATCCAGCGCCGGGGATGCCACCGGTAACCCTAACTGGGTGAATATGCTGGCAAATACTGTAGATGTACGATGGTTGGATCCAGGCTATGATGAAAATGGTTACGAGATAGAATGGAATGAAACCCCTTATGCTTCTAACCCTTATTTTGTAGCCAATAAATTTAAAAATGAAGGTATTAGAGATCGATATTTAGGACAGGTTTCTTTAAATTATCGCTTACTGGATAATCTTAGTGTGAGAGGATCGGTAAGCAGGGACTATACCAGTTTCGATTTTACCGCCATTCTTCCTACAGGAACATTGTATACCAATAATGCGGCAGGAGAATATCATGGTTTCGATTTAACCGTAAGCGAAACCAATAGTATGCTTACCGTTAATTATAATGAAGATCTTACAGAAGATATCAATCTTGGTGTGATGGCCGGGGGAAATATCAGAAAATATCAAAACGAGCAGACCAACTATGATGGTAGGCAATTTATAATTCCTTTCTTTTATAGTTTTACCAATCTTCAAACCAGCACAACGATTCCTAGTAATCAACACCTTACCACAAACTCCATATTCGGTTCTCTGGACCTTAGTTATAAAAACTATCTATACCTGAATGCCACCGCGAGAGAAGACTGGTTTTCTACATTAACTGCTTCGAACGGAGCTGATAGTGATAATAGTATTTTATATCCTTCTGTAGGTGCCGGTTTTGTTTTCTCTGAAGTTATCAATAAACCAGACTGGTTTAGCTATGGTAAGATAAGATCTTCCTGGGCACAGGTTGGTGGAGGTCTACCCGATCCTTATACCCTTAACGAAAGTTACACTATGATCCCCAGTAGCGGGGAACCGCTACAACAGGTTACTCAGGTTGGCGGGCAACGACTCTTAGCAAATGCAAATCTTAGACCCTATACCTCTACCACTTTTGAAATTGGGTTAGAAGCAAGATTATTCAATAACCGTTTAGGTTTTGATGTAGCAGTTTACGACAAAACAACCACAGATGATATCGTAAATGCTCAGATCCCGGTTACTACAGGTTACGAGTATACCTACTTTAATGTGGGAGAAGTAGAAAACCAGGGAATTGAAGTTGCTGTAAACGGCACGCCGGTAAAGAATGATAATTTCAGCTGGGATATAAATTATAACATGGCCTATAACAAAAATGAAGTAAAGCAGTTAGCAGAAGGCCTAAATACCATTTCCGTAGCGAATTCTGTGGGGAACTGGGCTGAAATTCATCATGAAGTAGGACAAGCTTTTGGAGTGATCAAAGGATATTCTATGCTTAGAGACGATGAAGGTAATATTGTATTCGATTCGAATTCCGGTTTCCCCATGCGAAGTGAACTAAAAAAGATCGGAAACTCGGTTGCTCCTTTATCGATGGGATTAAGCAATCGTTTTAAATATAAAAACTTTGCTTTAGATGTTCTTTTAGATGGTAAATTTGGTAATGATATTTTCTCTGTACTTAACGTATATGCAACCAGGTTTGGATTATCCAAACGGACTTTGGAAGGTAGGGAAAACGGACTTGTACTAGAAGGGGTAGACCAAAACGGCGATCCCTATACCAATACTATCCCATCCACAGATATCAGATCCTACTATCAAAACCTTAAAAACTACTCAGATCACTTTATTTACGATGGTAGTTTTGTAAAATTAAGACAGGTCGTTTTAAGTTATAATATTCCGGTAGAGAAAATTAGCCTTTTCAAATTACAATCGGCTTCCCTGTCTTTTATCGCCAGGAACTTGTTTGTGCTGTATAGCAAGACCGATAACTTCGATCCGGAATCTGCTTATACCAACAGTAATGCTCAGGGATTCGAATCCTTCGCGCTTCCAAGAACAAGAAGTTATGGATTGAATCTTAAGTTTAAATTTTAATCGAAAACGTTATGAAAACTATATATACTAAATTAACATACTTATTCGTAATAGTTTCTACTTTATTCATAAGCTGCGATGACGGTTTTGAAGAGGAAAACACCAATCCGGATGCCTCTAATCAGGTAGATCCTGAGTATATGTTCACTAAAGCTATTTACGATGCTTTAAATAATAGTACAGGAACAGTTTACGAATTTGGGGCAGGAGGATTTGTTCAGCATTTCGCAACCTATCTTGAGGTGCCGGGATTAGGTGATAAATACCTGTACATTTCAGGAAGTTATCCGTACGCTTTTTTTAACGGGGCTTATCTGGACGCCATAAATGAAATAGATAAAATCATTTATGCTACTGAAGGAGTCGAGGGATTTTCCAATCAAAACGCCATAGCCCAAATATGGAAAGTATATACCTATCATCGTCTTACCGATTTATACGGTATGGTGCCTTATACCGAAGCTACTACAGCATTCAGCGAAGCAAACTACAGCCCGGTGTACGATACTCAAGAAGCCATTTACATGGATATGCTTAATACACTACAAAGTGCTTCTGGTTCTTTAGATGCTAACCAACCAAGTTTTGGTAACGGGGATTTAATTTATAACGGCAATGTAGACCAGTGGAGCAGATTTGCGAATTCTTTAATGCTACGATTAGCGATGCGTTTAACCAAAGTGAATCCTACCCTTGCCGAAGAGTGGGCACAAAAAGCCATATCAGCCGGCATAATAGCAGAACCTTCAAATAATGCCATTATCGATTATCCTGGTGGGCAGGTGATCAATTCAAATCCTATTGCTTTTCAATTAAGGAACAACAACTATAGCGAATCTAACCAGGGAAGCAGTAACACCGAAGGTGGTAAATTTGCTGATACCTTTATCAGCTACCTGAAAGAAAATAATGATCCAAGGCTAAGTTCCTTTGCTGCCGTATGGATTAATGGCTCCCAAAAAACTGATCCGGAGTTACAACAGGGAATGCCTAACGGCCTTGTAAACCGTCCAGAAAACTTTCCAGGACTTTCAGAGCCTAATCTTAACACCCTTTTATCGCTTAACTCTTCTTTAATGGTACTGGGAAGTGCTGAAATGAACCTGCTCCTGGCTGAGGCTTCAGCAAGAGGATGGACATCTGGAGATGCCCAATCTTATTATCTGGAAGGTATTAGAGATGCGATGAACAGCCTGGAAGGCTTATATGGAAATGAGGCTGCCGTTTCAGAAGAAGAGATCAACACCTATATCGCTTCCCAAAGTTTAACCGGAAGCCTTGAAGAACAAATGGAAACAATTCATACTCAATTTTGGGTTTCTGTTTTTCCTGATGAGATTGAAGTATACTCTAATTGGAGAAGAACAGGTTACCCTGAGTTAACACCGGTAAATGTAACTGGAAACCTTACCGGTGGGACGATACCAAGAAGACTTACTTATCCGCCTAGTGAAATTAGTGTAAACACTGAAAATTATGAGGCGGCAGTTAGTCAACAGGGATTAGACCTGTTTACAACCAGAGTATGGTGGGACGTAGAACAATAAACACTAAATAAATAATATTTATGAAAAATCAACGTAGAAGCGCAATCAGAAAAATAGCTGCATCAGTTTTTGGATTAACAGGATTAGCCGCCTTTGGTAAAAATTTAAATACCAAAAATTTATCCGAAGACCAGTCTTCAAACAACATTATTAGAAATACTGATGAAGACTCAGATCAGGAGGTGCCATTATTCTCTAGTTCTGTAGTTCATAATGGTCTTGTTTATATCGCAGGAAAAGGAGCTCATTTTGAGGGAGATATTAAAGATCATACCAAACATGTTTTAGAGGAATTGAAAAAAGAGCTTGAAAAAGCAGGTTCTTCCATGGAAAAAGTGCTTAAGGTAAATGTATACCTCAACGACCTTAACGACTACAAAGCCATGAATGAAGTGTACCTTGGAAAGTTTGGTAAAAACCCTCCTGTGCGCACTACGGTAGCTGTTTACGGAGGTGTACCGGGGAATTCTCTGGTAGAAATCGACTGTATAGCAGCATTAAAATAAAAAATTATGACATCCAGAAGAAATTTAATAAAATCACTTTCTCTGCTGCCACTGGCAGGAGTTTTAAAGCCGGATTTCTTTGTTAAAAAGAATGCTGCTTCAAAACCTACTAAAGCGGCAAAGAGAGATTATTTTAAAGAACTTGGCGTAAGGACTTTTATCAATGCTGCCGGAACCTATACGTTTATGACGGGTTCTTTAATGCGTGAAGAGGTAAAAGACGCTTATATGGCGACCTCTTATGATTTTGTAAATTATCATGAATTACAAGATAAAGTAGGCGCTCGACTTGCTGAATTATTAAAATGTGAGGCTGCAACAGTAACATCTGGTGCAGCCGCCGCAATAACATTGGGAACAGCTGGAACTTTAACCGGTATGGATGCTGAAAAAGCAGGAATGCTACCCCATCTTGAAGGTACCGGCATGAAAACCGAAGTGATCATGCAACGTAAACATGCCATCGAATATGCCCAGGCTATAGAAAATTGTGGCGTTAAAGTAGTGTATGTAGATACTGCAAAGGAGTTGGAAAAAGCGATCACTAAAAATACAGCCATGTATTACTTTGTTAATTTTCTTAATTACGAAGGCGAGATCCAGTGGCAGGAGGTATTAGATATTTGCCAAAAAAATGGAGTGCCCACTATGATCGATTGTGCCGCCGATGTCCCTCCCGTAGAAAATCTTTTCAGATTTCAGCAAATGGGATTCGATATGGTTTGTTTCTCTGGTGGCAAAGGGCTTAGAGGGCCGCAAAGTGCCGGTATTTTAATGGGTAAGAAAAAATATATTGATGCCGCCCGGCTAAATGCACCGCCATTTGGAGATACTATTGGTCGCGGGATGAAGGTAAATAAAGAAGAAATTGTAGGGATGCTTGCCGCAGTTGAAGACTTTCTTTCAAGAGATCATGAAGCCGATTGGAATCTTTGGGAAGGCCAGATAAACCTGGTTCAAAATGCAGTGAAAGATTTTGAAGGTATGACCACCGAAATTAAAGTACCAGAACTGGCAAATGTTGTCCCGACGCTCCACCTCAACTGGGATACTTCAAAAATTAAGATCTCCGGCGACCAGTTAAAAGAAGCGATGAGAAATGGTCATCCCTCTATAGAAATTGCCGGTGGCGGAAAGAACACTGTGAGTATTACCACCTGGATGCTTAAACCTGGGCAGGAAAGAGTCGTTGCCTCAAGACTGAATGAAATTCTAACGCAAAAAATCACCTAATGTTTAAAACATATTTTTTTAAGTACACGGTAGTTATTCTCACACTACTGTGCGGATCCCCTCATGTCTTTTCGCAAGAATACGACCTGTTATTAAAGGGCGGAACTGTAATCGATCCTAAGAATAAAATTGAGCGTAAAACGCTGGATATCGCTATCAAAAATGATACGATTGTTGCGGTAAAAACGAATATCAATACCAGTTCAGCTAAGAAAACTGTAGACTTAAAAGGCTATTATGTAAGTCCGGGAATTATTGACCTTCACACCCATAATTTCTACGGAACCAAAGAAAATCATTACCTCTCTGACGGGTTTTTAGCACTCCCCCCCGATGGATTTACCTTTAGAAACGGAGTGACTACCGTTGTTGATGCCGGAAGCCCGGGATGGAAAAACTTTGAGACCTTTAAGAATAACGTGATTGATCATTCTGAAACCAGGGTGTTATCATTTCTTAATATTGTTGGAGAAGGTATGCGTGGTGGTGTTTGGGAACAGGATTTACAGGATATGAATGCCAAAATGACTGCCTTAACCATCCAGCAACATCCTGAACTAGTTGGAATTAAAGTCGCGCATTATTCGGGAGCCGAATGGACGCCTATACAAAGAGCCGTGGAAGCCGGGGAGATTGCTGATGTTCCGGTAATGATCGATTTTGGCGGGCATCAACCTCCCCTCTCCTTAACTCGTTTGTTCATGGAGGAGCTTCGTCCGGGAGATATTTTCACTCATATGTATGCTAATCTCTCTAGCGTAAGAATGACGATTCTTGATCCTACTACGGGTAAATTGTACAACTATGCTACTAAAGGCCGTGAAAAAGGAATCATTTTCGATGTAGGTCATGGCGGTGGTAGTTTTGCATTTGCACAGGCAATACCAGCTATAGACGAAGATTTCTTTCCAGATACCATTAGTACCGATTTGCATGCGGAGAGTATGAACGGCGGAATGAAAGACATGCTTAATGTGATGTCTAAATTTCTAAACCTGAATATGTCACTGGAACAGGTAATTAACGCCTCTACCTGGAAACCGGCCCAGGTCATTCATCATGAAGAACTAGGAAACCTATCTGAAGGTAGTATAGCCGATATCGCGGTTTTATCATTACTGGATGGCGAATTTGGATTTATCGATAGCAGCGGAAAAAAGATGATGGGCGCTAAAAAGCTGCAATGTGAAATGACGGTTCGTGCTGGTAAAATCGTTTACGACCTAAACGGGCTGGCCAGCCCAGAATGGGATAGTAACCTTTAAAAAACGCCTTATGAAAATTAGAAAACCTGAGTCTTATATCCTTATCATTTTCTGCTTTATAGGCTTACATGTAGTACATGCTCAGCAAATTGCCAAAGAAGAGCTTATATACCTCACCGATACGTGGAAAGGGGAACGTTTTGACGATGGACGTCCTAAAATCCCGGCAGATCTTATCGAACGTGCAAAGGGCATTTCTATAGACGTAGCCTGGCAGATTCTGGATAATGAGGGATATGCTTCGCAATACGAAGGGGAATGGAAAAGCATTAATGACCAGCCGGTGGTTGGTAGAGCAGTAACAGCAATGTTTTTGCCTAGTCGCCCGGATATTGAGAAGCAAATAAAAACCCGAGGACATGAACATGGGTTTAAAGGAAACACAAACTCCTGGCCTATCGCTAAATTAACCGAAGGTGATATTTATGTTGCCGATGCTTTTGGGAAGACACTACAAGGGACTTTGATAGGTGATAATCTGGGAAATGCCATTTATTCTAAAACAAAAAGAGGAGTTGTATTTTATGGATCTTCAAGAGATTTAGAAGGTCTATCCAAAATCGAAGGTTTTAATGCATTTGTTAAAAATTGGAACCCTACCTACTTAAAAAATGTGATGCTGGCAGGATTAAATACTCCAATAAAAATTGGGAAGGCCATTGTAATGCCCGGGGATTTAGTCTTAGCCAAAAAAGAAGGTGTCATTTTTATTCCGGCGCATTTGGTAGAGAAAGTAGTTCTAACAGCTGAATTTATTGATTTAAGAGATGAATTTGGTCATGAAATGCTCTCTAAAGGAATTTACGAATCTGGCGAGATTGATAATGAATGGACACCAGCTATCAAAGATCGGTTTCTTAAATGGATTAAAAATAATGGTAATAGTGTTCCTATGACACAGGAAGAACTAAACCATTTTTTAAACAAGCGTACCTGGTAAGCTCCCTTAAGGGCAAGCCTCAGAGTGTTTAATATCGATTAACGAGTAAACTAATAACCTGCTATTATGAAAAGAAGAGATATTTTAAAAAGTATTCCAATAATGACACTGGCTGCTGGTATACCGGGTTCCATATATAAATACGATGCCTTCGGGAAAATCAAATACGCTAAAAAAAGTATTGATTATTTTGAAGAGTTAGGAGTAGATAAAGTAATCAACGCCTCTGCAACGATGACCTGGCTTTCAGGTTCGCTTATGTTACCGGAAGTATTGGAAGCTATCAATTCTACCGCTCATGATTTTGCAGATATGTACCAGTTACAGGATAAGGCGGGATTTAAAATTGCGGAAATGCTAAACTGCGAAGCGGCTATGGTAACATCGGGTGCTGCATGTGCACTAGTACTGGGGACTGCGGCGGCCATCACAGGTTTCGATTCAGAAAAACGAAAACTCATACCTAATCTTCCCGGGAAGCGTCCTGAAGTGATCATGCAAAAAAATCATCGTTACGTATTCGATCAGGCCATAACCACTACAGGTGCAAAAATTATCGAAGTTGATAACGAAGAAGAAATGCATAAAGCCTTCAATAAAAATACGGTGATGGCACTTTTCTTTAATGCTGCGGAGTCCTGGTATGGCATAAAAAATAATATTTCGCACGAAAAGTTTGTGGCTATTTGTAAAGACCATAATGTACCATCATTTATTGATGCTGCTGCTGATGTTCCACCGGTAGAAAACCTCTTCAAATATCAAAAAATGGGTTTCGATATGGTGACTTTTTCAGGAGGAAAAATGATTAGGGGCCCCCAAAGTGCAGGCCTACTTTTTGGTAAAGCTTCTCTTATCGAAGCTGCGAAGTTAAATTACAGTCCGCATGAAGCACCTATAGGTCGTCCAATGAAAGTAAACAAAGAAGAAATTTTTGGAATGTATGCTGCTTTAAAAAGTTACCTGGAAAAAGATCATGATAAAGAATGGCAGCAATGGATGGATCGTACTGCCAAAATTAGTGCCATCCTGGATAAAATGGAAGGTGTTGAAACCAAAGTAGTCATTCCACAAGGTCCTGCAAATGTATTCCCCACCCTTGATGTTATCTGGGATACCGATAAATTCAAGATTAGCGGTTCTCAATTATACGATAAATTAAAGGCTGGTACTCCTAGTATTGTAACCAGTAAGACTATCAAAAATAATATGGAATTTATAAATGTAGGGGTCGTTTTACTTCAACCTGTGCAGGTTTCTTTAGTCGCTAATCAGATAAAAAAAGCATTGAAATCTTCAATTTAAAAGGAAACTATTCTCTGAATTGTGACATAAGAAACATCTTTAAAACACCAAAATATGAAACGTGAATTTGCAATTTTGTTCTCCGCCAAAGAACTTCGGCAATTTTGAGTTAATTTTTAGTTAGTGCAGAGTAAGCTCCTTTATCCTATGATAGGGAGCTTATTCATTTTATCTATATTTCAGGTATTCTTTAAATAGGACTTCTTGGAAAAATTTCAAAATGACTTGTATTTTCTTTGATGACTTCAAGCTTACTGGGTCTTGAGGTTCTTGCCTGCTCTAAGGCTATTTCGTAGGCTTTATCAAAATCATCCAATTCTTCTATTTGATCTCTGTTTTCTACAGATAATTTCCAACATTTATCATCAGTATCAAACCACAGTTGAAACCGCTTTTGCTGTAATAATTGATGGTTTCTTTTCAGTAAGTGATAAATAATCTTTCCATCGCTATAATTGCCATCAGGATAACTCATAGGCAGCAAAGCGAAAAACACATAATACATGGAAAAATATAAGAACTGATAAGTAAAAATTGTAGTATCTAAAAAATCGCCAGACATTACATATATCAAGAGTACCGCCACAAAAATATTGGCCAGTATGCCGCCGGAATAGATAAAGAGATTTTTCCAGCGGCTGTCATCGTCTATATTTTCGAAGTAACAATACCCATAGTAAAAATAGTATTTTCTAATTTCGAAAATTCTTGTGTTTAAAAGAATTCGTCCAGAGCCAATAATAATCTTGACGTTTGTTGCGCCTAAAATTTTGGCAATAATCACATGTCCCAACTCATGGATTAGGGATACCAGCGGTAAGATTACAAAAAATGCAATAAATAACTTCGGGATATCCCAAAATTCGATCATTTTGAATACTTTTTAAGTGATCAGGGACCTTTTAATTTACTGAATATCAGGATTCATAAATACTGAAGTTTAAACAGCTATAAAATTTAGCATTAGGCCTTAGCCTCGGCAAGATTTTCAGATTTTTTTCTTCGCTCCTTTTCCCTGCTCAACAAATTAAGCTCTCTACTGGTTTGCCCTTTAACCGACGAATTTTCCTCAGCTCTCCTTAATAAATAAGGAACAACATCTTTAACGGGACCAAATGGCACTAACTTGGCAGTATTATAACCTCTTGCTGCCAAATTATAACTTATCTGATCACTCATACCATATAACTGACTAAACCAAACTCGCTGATCGTCCTTAGCTATACCTTTATCTTCTAATATTTGCAAAGCCAGATAATTACTTATTTCGTTATGTGTACCAATAAATACAGAAAAATCTTCTAAATGGTCCAGGCAATACCCCATCACACTATTAAAGTTAACATCGGTCGCTTCTTTAGACTTACAAATAGGTGACTTTTTACCTCGTTTCCTGGCACGTTTATTTTCTTTTTCCATGTAAGCGCCTCTTACGATCTTCGCACCAATCTTAAAGCCCTGCTCTTTCGCTTTTGCATGCAATTCTTTTATATACTCCAGGCGATCCCAACGGTAACACTGAAACGTATTAAAAATCAAGGCTTCCTCTTTGTTAAATCTAGCCATCATTTTTTCCATCAGAAGATCGGCTGCTTCCTGCATCCAAGATTCCTCAGCATCTGCGTATAATCTTACTTTAAGCTTATGCGCTTTTTCACATAAACCTTCTACCCTTTGCTGCACTCTCTCCCATTCTTCCTTTTCTTTGTCACTTAAACTAACACGAGAACTTACCTTATGCCAGATTTTAAACCTCCCTAAGGCGGTGGGTTTAAAAATAGCAAAAGGAACTTCACTTTCTTCTCTGGCCAATTCGATAAGCTCTAATTTCACATTATAGGCCGAATCGAATTCCGCTTCATTTTTTTTCCCTTCTACAGAATAATCCAAAATACTGGATAAATTAACCTCATCCATCTGGTCCATAACCGGTTTGCAATCATCAATTGTAATCCCTCCACAAAATTGATCGAAAATGGTATTTTTAATAATCGGAGTAATCGGTAATTTTGCTTTTAAAGCAAATTTTGTAAGTCCTATTCCCGGTTTTATTAAAGATGGTGTTCCCATTACACTAAAAAGCAGTACGGCTCTATTAATTTCCATATCAGATTTTAATCTAAAAGCCGTTGCTGTATCGTTAAAAATTTTCTCTTTTATCATAACCTAAAAATACATCAGAACTTTAGGTTTAGAAGAACGATTAATAAACCTTAACTTATGTAAAACTCATAAACAGTGATAGTGTTCATAAACTAAGCTTTTGTGGTATAATAAATTAACACTTTAGTAAAATTTATTAGATAATATTTAGAAGTTCTACTAGTAAAAAACGTCTGGAGGTTTTTAAAAGGTATTCACATCCTTTCAAAAGTCCGCCTTAAACCCACTCCTTTAGAAGCTTTTTTTAATATAATAGCTATAATATACTACAAGATAATTTTAAGTAAGAATAGAACATATCATCAACATAGATTCCTAAAAATTGGAATTAAGAACCTCGTGATTTTCCCATGAATTATAAATGGTAATTTTTTTAAAGCTTCAAAAAAGCTATATATTTAGTCTATTTACTATATTCAAAAAAATCAAATTGATTATATTCATTTTTAAAACCTATTAATGTAATTCTTCCATAAGATTTTCATAAGTAATAGGTTTTTCATGTTCTTTATGTTCTGAGGTATATAGAATATTTACCCGTATCGCTTTAAGACCAATAACTCCCTGTACATCTTCTAATTCTAATAGCTCTAGCTCATCACCCAGATAGCTTTTAGCCTGCAAATATTTCGCATAGCGCAGATATTCCCTCTCATCAGATTTTTGCGAATAGATAATAACAATTTTACCTTTTTGCGTTATCCGCTCTTCAGTACCTTTAATAAAAGCTTTATCAATACGCTTCTTAATGATTTCATATCTGGCATTGTACGTACCATCCACGTCAAATTTCTTTTCATCCATTCGATAACGTATAGAAAGCGTGGTATTATAAACCAAAATCAAGGACGCGGCATCCAAATGCATGGGAGTAGACTGTTGCAGGTGGTAGAATTTATTTTCCATTTCTACCATTGTCTTAATTTGCCACAATCTCAAATTAAAGAGATAAACTTTATTAAACGGCTTGTTTTTTGTGAGCGACGGGCCTATATACATATTATGATCTACCCCATCTGTCTTATAACGTTCAAAATAATGCGGGTAGATGTTCTGCGCTTCGAGTTGCCGCTTATCTAAAAATCTGGACATGGTACGGTTAATTTGTTGAACCGTATCATCGTAATCTTTTCGATGGTTATAAATAATACCGGTTTCGGGATTTAGCATTTCGCGATAATCGGCAACCATTTTTCGTATTTCTTCACTTTGCTTTTCCAAATGCTCCATTAAAGGATTCACCTCTCGTTGCAATAAACCAAATATCTTTTGCTCACTGCTGGCATTCAGACTTTCGTCAATATCAATTCTGAATTCCTTAATTCTGAATTTTACCTGCTCATAAATAGGAAGTTCCTCAATATTATAAGCCTTATCGATAATTTCAAGAATAACATCTAATTGATAGAGCAAATCTTTTTGAATAGCTTCATTCCTGGCATCACTACTGGCTACAATATCTATTTGGCCGTATAACGGATACACATCCTTAAATACGATATCTTTAAAAGATGCCAGTCCATCGCTGTCATAATCGCTTATAAATTTGCGTGCTTCGCGTTCAAAAACCCATAATACGCTAGGATGTATAGACGTACATTCACTTTGTATTACTGCTTTTATGCGATTTTCAAAGTCATTCTTGTTACGCTCGGATGCGGTGATGATATACGGTAGAATTTCATCTAATTTCATCGCATTGATGCGATTAAGAACATTTTTACGATTAGCCACCAGTTCAAGAATACCTACCAAATTTCCGTTTTTAGCCAGTGGGGCCAGAATACAGCTTTTTACATCATTAGCCAATAAATTTCGTGATAAAAGATTGTCATTTTCTTTAGCATACTTCTCCACATTAGGAATGCTGAATTTTTTATTTTTTTCGATAAGGTTACTAAAACTCTGTTCACATATTCCTGTTTTACAATCACTCTGCAGGTCTTCATTCAGAATAAAGCTTTTCGCCTTCATCTTCATTACTTTCTCAAAAGTCTTATCCTCTGCATTATATCCAGTAAACCCTACTCTCAGATCCGGAATCTTATAAATCGTCCTGAATATACGCTGTAGCTTGTCTAACTCGTCTTTTTGAGCCGTTTTCTGAAAAAGCAAAGCTGTTTTTAATTCAGATATAGCATCTTCAATAGTCACATCAGTAAGGTTTACAATAATAAAACCTTTGAACATCCAGCTGCATGGAGGGAATTTTTCTTTCCATAATTCGATATTCTCCACATCCTGTAGTAAATCATCCACATCCTTCTGAGTAATTTCCTGGGCTTCATCTTTAGGATATAATTCTACAAAATCGCCGTTTAAACCTGCCCTGTAATGTTTTTCTATACCGTTTTCATCTGGTATATCATAGTACGGAGGACGCGAAAAATCGATATTATAATCATAATAATTATTAAGAATATTAATACAAGCATTAATGTATGCCGAATTGTTATCGATCTCCCGCATTTTAGGTTTAAAATCCTTACCCGCAGCTTTAATAATATTCTTTAATCGATTGGAATGGTTAAAAAGAATGTTATGATAGGGAATGGAAACTGCCTTAATTTCGTTATTACTTAATACGTTTGGAAAAAGATCGTCCAGTAAAATCTTAATGGGTTCTTTGTACTTTTCCAGATCTTTAATTTCCTGGATACCTTCTACAAGCTTCGGATATTGATCTACATATTCCAATAAGCTTTTAATGTACTTTTTGGCAATAGGATTCTCTTCAACTTTTAATCTATCCTGATATTGCTCGACTACTTTATGGAAGCTAATGGTTATGTCCAGGGGAAAATCCTGCTTCTGCTCTTTCATTTTATCTTAATTAATGGCCGTAAATAATTCTAAAAAAGTATATGAGTTTAAATTACAAAACTTTTGCAATAATCACACCGCATTCAGCATTCAGTTCATTACTTTTGCACAAAATTAATATTTAATCATGCGAAAATTAATAGGAATAGCTAGTTTATTGGTTATACTAACCGGATGCGAGAAAGATCAGGGATTTTCAATCTCAGGAAAGGCTGAAGGAATTGAGAATGGTAAAAAGGTTTATTTTTCTGAATTGAAGGAATTAAACCAGCGACCAGAAAGAATCGACTCTACCACTATCGAAAATGGAAAATTTGAAGCCGATTTTGCCGATATAGAAAGTCCAAATTTGGGCTATCTTGAAGTTGAAGGTATTAACGGTATGGTTCTTTTCATTACAGAAAATGAAAATATCGATTTCACCATATATAAAGACAGCATACAGGCCTCTAAGAGAAAAGGAGGGAAACAGAATGAGCTTTTAAACGAATATATGGAAAACATGCAATCCATAAATAAAGAAGTGAGTAAGCTTAGAATGGAAATGCAAACCGCGTATCAAAGTCAGGATTCTACTAAATTAGAAACCTTGCAGAATACGCAAACCGAAATTATGGATAATGACAAGTTATTCAAAAAACAAATAGCGAAAGAAAATAAAGATGCATTTGTATCAGTGATGGCACTTGTAGATCTTTTAAGAATGCAAGGGATATCGGTTAAAGAGCTTAAAGAAACGTATGATTCTTTAGATGAAGAAGTAAAGAATACGGCTCTTGGTGCCATGTTAGGAAAACAATTAGAATCGATGAGCGCTACAGAAATTGGTAGCGAAGCTCCAGATTTTAGTGGACCAACACCTGAAGGTGAAGAACTTTCTTTAGAGAATGCGATGGGTAAAGTGACCATTATTGATTTTTGGGCCGCTTGGTGTAAACCTTGTAGAGAAGAAAATCCAAACGTGGTAAAAGTATATAATAAATACCATGACAAAGGTTTAAATATTATTAGCGTGTCTTTGGATAAGCCAAATGAAAAAAACAAATGGCTAAAGGCTATTGAAGATGATGGTCTTGTTTGGAACCATGTGTCTAACCTAAAATTTTGGGATGATCCTATTGCTAAAAAATACGGAATTCGCGCTATCCCAGCCACTTTTATTCTGGATGAAAACGGTGTAATCGTAGATCGTGATGTACGTGGTGAAGAAGCTTTAGATAAAAGAATAGGAGAGCTTTTAGAAGGCAAGAAATAATTACTCCTGAAAAAAAATATCAAAATCAAAAATCCCCGGCTTACCGGGGATTTTTTTATTTAACTAACTAATTAAGTACCTGAAATAACTTCAGATTAATATAACTGAAAACTTATATTTACATTCACACTAATTTCCATCTCTCCTGGAGCTATGGTTTGTTGATCTGCCTGCGCCGCTGACTTCATCTCAGCCATTCGCATTACAGGGTAAGTATTGCCTCCATTTTCAGAGATCATTACCGCTTTACCAATTTTTTGGTCTAAGGCTGCTACCAAATCTTCAGCCTTTTGTTTGGCATCCAAGACCGCTTTTTTACGGGCCTCTTTTTGATACTCCTCTATTTTAGAAGAAGAAAATTCTACCCCGTTAATACGGTTTAGCCCGTTCTTCAATAGTCCCTGCATGATCTTTTCATAATTCTTAAGATCATCAAGTTTTATTGAGATCGCCTGATTGGCCACATAGGTTTCTTCTTTAGTATTATAATCGGTGCGCTTATTCAGATTCATATATTCAGTTTGAATATTTTTTTCTGGAACCCCCTGGGATTTTAAATACTTAAAAATATCATTGGCAATTTTATCATTGTCCTTTTTAACATCCGTCGGATTTAAACCTTCAGTTTCGATTCTGGAGTTAATAATGACCTTATCTGGAACAACCATAACTTTTCCTTCTCCGGTCACCGTAACGGTATTTCTTTCAGTCGAATTTTGGGCGGTTAAACCCATGCTGGTAATCATCACCAGTAATAGCGCTAACTTTTTCATAAGATTGGTTTTATAATTTAGAAGGTATATCCAAATACAATACCAAACTAAATTTTTCCGCTACGATGAAGTAAAAATAAAATAACAATAGGCACCGCTAAAAGGATAACCATCATAAGATGAGCTTCTAGCACATAAGGTGCTAAAATTATTGTTGATAAATAGCCTCCAACCGCACCGCCAAAGTGGGCATCATGACCAATACTATCCCTTCTACTTTTCATGCCATAAATTGTGTATAACAAATAACCAATACCAAACAAATAAGCCGGAATTGGGATAATAAAAAACAATCCAAGCATCATATCTGGATTTAGTAAAATGGCCGAATATAAAATCCCCATTACAGCTCCACTGGCTCCCACAGCAGTATAATTCCACTCATCCTTATGAAAATATAGCGAAAGTAAATTTCCTAAAACCAAACTTACCAGATAAACAACTATAAAACCTGTAGTCCCCAGATAATGAAGCACCGCATCCGCAAAAAAGTAAAGGGTAAGCATGTTTACAAATAAATGGGCATGATTAACATGCAGGAATCCCGAAGTTAAGATCTGGTATTTTTTACCACTTTTAATATCGGCGATATTAAACTTATACTTGTGAAAAAACTCCGGATCATTAAACCCCTTAAAAGAAATAATTACGTTTGCCGCGATAATGATGATCGTCACCAATTCCAAATTGCCCATAGCTATTGCTGTTTAAATTCAAATATACCATATATTTGCGGAAAGTTTTTTTATGCAGGGATTTGTTTTCTGGCTGGTTTATCCTCTACTTTGGTTAATTTCTATTTTACCCTTTAGGCTCTTTTATTTTTTCTCAGACCTCATCTATATTTTGGTCTATTATATCATTGGGTATCGCAAAAAAACGGTTGAAAAAAATCTGAAACTAGCTTTTCCGGAAAAATCTGAAAGTGAATTGATAAGCATAAAAAAGAAGTTTTATCATCACATGTGTGACATGTTTTTAGAGATGATAAAAACATTGACTATTTCAGAAGCTGAATTAAAAAAACATTTTGTATTTATCAATCCTAAAGATATTAAAACCGTAAACAATCTGGGGAAAGGTGTTTTAGTAATGTGCGGACATTATGCTAGCTACGAGTGGATGATCTCTATGGAGCTATATGGACTAAAACTAAAAGGTCACGGTATTTATAAACGTATTCGAAATAAATATTTTGATAAACTGGTAAAAGATATCCGGGGAAAATTTAAAACTGAAATGATCGAATCCCACCGTGTGGTCAGCACCATTGCCCGGCACCAGAAAAATGGTTTAAACGGAATCTACGGAATGATTGCCGACCAAACCCCGAAACGAGCAAACTATAAGTTCTGGACCGATTTTATGGGAGTTAAAGTTCCTTTTTTCACCGGATCTGAAAAATTAGCGAAAGATTTTGACATGCCGGTGTATTATCTAGAAGTCGAAAAAGTAAAGCGTGGTTTTTATGAAGCTCGGCTAAAAAAAATCACTAATAATCCACAATCTGAACCTGATTTCTTTATTACCACTTCATTTCGAGATCGACTGGAAGCACAAATTAAAGCACATCCTGAATATTACTTATGGACGCATAAACGATTTAAACACCGTAATGCTCCTATCCCAGAGAATGCGGTAGTTCGTTAAGTACACGGCTTACAATGAGCAGTTATCAATAAAAAGTTATTCATTCTAAAAAACTGTCACTTCGATTAATCGAGAAGTGCAACAGAGAGATTTGCTGTATCGAGAAGTCTTTCCACTTAAAATGAGAAATTAGCAATAACCTGTAAATCGTTAACTGTATATTGCAAAATGCTTTTCTTTAATTTGAAAAAAGGTTAAAAAATTAAAAGGATCATTTTAAATTAAAATCTGCTTTAAACCTTAAACTTTTTAACCTTGAACGCTACTGTCACTTCGAGTGGCTAATCTCGAAGTGCAACGGAGAGATTTGCTGTATCGAGAAGTGGTTTTGAAACACTAACTCCAATCCAGTTCTCGATACAATTTTGCTTTGTTGTACTATGCAAAATCACTCCTTTAGACTTGTATTGTTATTTTTATAGCAGTATTAACAAAGAAAAGAGAGCTGAACTCGGGTACACTAATATCGCTCAGAACATAAAGTTCATCGTTCGATTCAGACCCAAGTTCAGACTTTC
>Ga0208014_1000156_pt1 | contig 39320 bp, 32 predicted proteins | sample 25_taG_FD_184099 | JGI IMG/M metagenome (GOLD analysis project Ga0208014, IMG submission 184099) | Marine viral communities from Cariaco Basin, Caribbean Sea - 25_WHOI_OMZ (SPAdes) (version 2) | ecosystem: Environmental > Aquatic > Marine > Oceanic | place: Caribbean Sea: Cariaco Basin...
GAATGTTTAGAGATAGCCGACTTGGACCAATAGGCGGTGGCACCTCTGAAATTTTAAGGGAAATTATCGCCAAAATGGTCATAGATAAGAAAGAGTACAAGGCACCGGTGAAGGAGGTATTTAAATCGTAACCCGTTTTGGCGAAAATGATCCAAAGATTATCGCCAAAATGGTCATAGATAAGAAAGAGTACACGGCACCGGTGAAGGAGGTATTTAAATCGTAACCCGTTTTGGCGAAAATGATCCAAAGATTATCGCCAAAATGGTCATAGATAAGAAAGAGTACAAGGCACCGGTGAAGGAGGTATTTAAATCGTAACCCGTTTTGGCGAAAATGATCCAACGATTATCGCCAAAATGGTCATAGATAGGAAAGAGTACAAGGCACCGGTGAAGGAGGTGTTTAAATCGTAACCCGTTTTGGCGAAAATGATCCAAAGATTATCGCCAAAATGGTCATAGATAAGAAAGAGTACAAGGCACCGGTGAAGGAGGTGTTTATATGAAAAAGAGTGGAACAGTTTGAAAGTTAAAAGTTCTAAGCGTGAAGGTTTGATTTTAGTTTGAATGAGATTGTTCTTGTCGTTTTCATTTAAAATCTAATAGTTATTGTTTTTTGAGAATGTTACGTTTCACCTTGTATCATATTTAATTATTATACGTTATACATTTTATATGAGCTGTACCAGCTATAGACCGTATATTGTAAATTGTAAGCTGACTAAGTTCAAAGATTTTAATTTTGAAAAGTTTTAGGTTTAAGATTTAAGATTTAAGGTTGAATAATACATAAACTATCCTTTGGTTTTAGAGTGAATATCCAATAGTTGATTGCTTATTGCTAAAAATTATATTTAATCTTTTAAATAAAGTTGTGAGGAAGTAAAATTAGATTATATTTGCACCCTAATTTTCAAAGAAAGGAGGTGGATCTATGTTAATAATACCAGTAAAAGACGGAGAAAACATTGATAGAGCGCTTAAGCGTTTTAAGCGTAAATTCGATAAAACAGGAACAATGCGTCAGCTAAGAAGTCGTCAGCATTTTACAAAACCGTCTGTAGAACGTAGGGCGCAAGTTCAAAAAGCGCAGTATATTCAGCACCTTAGAGACCAGGAAGATATCTAGTATTTCCTTTCTTTTTTAAGAGTGAATAACGGTAAAGAAGCCCTGCTTCTTTGGTAAAAATATAACTGTTGATAGATAAAGTTTTTTAACTTTGTTTGTCAACAGTTTTTTTATGTCTATTCCGAAATTTAAAGATTATCTTCTTTTAGAGAAGAATTATTCCCTCCATACTCTTAAGGCTTATGAAGCCGATCTTCTCTCATTTCAGGAATTTTTATTGGCTGAATTCGAATGTTCGGATTTAAAGAATGTGGATTATGCCCAAATCCGGAACTGGATTGTTTCTCTATCAGAATCAGGTGTATCTAATAGAAGTATTAATCGTAAGATATCTTCGCTAAAATCCTATTATTATTTTCTGCAAAAAGTAGGGGAGCTGTCTATTTCACCTTTACAAAAACATCGGCCGCTTAAGATGGCAAAAAAGCTGCAGGTGCCATTTTCTAAAGTAGAAGTGGCTACTGTAATTAATGATATTGACACGGATAGTTTTGAAGGGATACGCGATAAAGCGATTATAGAGTTGTTTTATTCGGCAGGTTTAAGGCGAATTGAATTGATAAACCTGGGGATTAATGATCTGGATCTTGCCAGACTGAATATTAAAGTGCTTGGGAAAAGAAATAAAGAAAGATATCTGCCGTTATTAAAGAGTGTAGCGAAGACGATTGAATTGTATATAGAGCAACGAAGCCATATTGTGCCTGATACTGCAAAAACTTCTCGTTTATTTATCTCTTCTAAAGGAGACAAAATGAGTGAAAGTCTTGTTTATAGAATAATAAATACCTATTTTAGTAAGGCGTCGGCTAAAGTAAAGAAAAGTCCTCATATACTTAGACATTCCTTTGCCACGCACTTATTGAATGAAGGGGCAAACTTAAATGCGGTAAAAGAACTCTTAGGTCATTCTAGCCTGGCGGCTACTCAGATCTATACGCATAATAGTATTGCAGAGCTCAAAAATATTCATTCGAAAGCTCATCCTCGTAACAATAAGGACTAGCTTAACCTTTTTGTTTAATTAAATTTTTGAAATTATGAAAGTAAACGTGCAATCTGTAAACTTTAACGCAGATCAGAAGCTGATTGGTTTTATTCAGAAAAAAATGGATAAACTAGAGAATTTCTACAGCAAGGTTATTTTTGCGGATGTTTATCTGAAAGTTCAGAAAACAAGTGATAAGGAAAATAAGATTACAGAAATTTTGCTGAGTATTCCAGGAGGGGATGTTATGGTGAAAAAGACATGTAAAACTTTTGAAGAGTGTGTAGATGAGTGTGTTAACTCATTGCAAAGACAGTTGATTAAACGTAAGGAAAAGTCCAAAGCTTATGCTTAGATAAAAAAATCTCAAAAATATATTTTGAGATCTAAATAATTTATATACATTTGCAGTCCGTTAGAAATAGCGGACTTTTTTATTGTGAAAAGTAAAGTGTTGCCGATGTAGCTCAGCTGGCTAGAGCAGCTGATTTGTAATCAGCAGGTCGTGGGTTCGAGTCCCTCCATCGGCTCTGAAATTTTGAATCTGAAAGCTTTAGTTTGCTTAATTTATTGAAAATTAACAAACTAGAAATTTTTCGAATTTTTTTTTGAAAAAAGCTTTGGATGGTGCTGTAAAATTACTTTAATTTGCAGCCGTTTTGATACCATCATAAAGCTGGCCTTCGGGTTGTAGTTCTATGAAATAATGGTATAATAATTTTGAGGGGAGATACTCAAGCGGCCAACGAGGACAGACTGTAAATCTGTTGGTTTTTACCTTCGCAGGTTCGAATCCTGCTCTCCCCACATAAGGAATTCAAGATTTAAAAAGTTAAGATTCGAAATTGAATTTTTAAACATTAAATATTGGATAAATAAGCGGGAGTAGCTCAGTTGGTAGAGCGTCAGCCTTCCAAGCTGAATGTCGCCGGTTCGAACCCGGTCTCCCGCTCAACAAAATTATTAAATGAGATCAATGATATCCGTAAGCTATTATTAGCTTATGGTTTTTGTTGTTTAAAGCAATCGGGTAGCTTAGCTATCCATGTTTGCCGACGTAGCTCAGGGGTAGAGCGCTTCCTTGGTAAGGAAGAGGTCACGAGTTCAATTCTCGTCGTTGGCTCTGGTTTAGTATAAAATTGAACACTAATATATAACTAAGATTAAATAAGTATTAATTATGGCAAAGGAAACTTATGATCGTTCCAAACCGCACTTAAATATAGGTACGATTGGACACGTAGATCACGGAAAAACTACTTTAACAGCAGCTATTACTAAGGTGTTAGCTGACGCTGGATATTCTGAAGCTAGAGCTTTCGATCAAATCGATAACGCTCCTGAGGAAAAAGATAGAGGTATTACCATTAACTCTTCTCACGTAGAGTACGCGACTGCAAACCGTCACTATGCTCACGTTGACTGTCCAGGTCACGCCGATTACGTTAAGAACATGGTAACTGGTGCTGCTCAGATGGACGGTGCTATCCTTGTTGTTGCTGCGACTGATGGTCCTATGCCACAAACTCGTGAGCACATCCTTCTTGGTCGCCAGGTTGGTATCCCAAGAATTGTTGTGTTTTTAAATAAAGTTGACCTTGTAGATGATGAGGAGCTTCTTGAGCTAGTAGAAATGGAAGTTAGAGATTTACTTTCTTTCTACGAGTATGATGGAGATAATGGTCCTGTAATTTCTGGATCTGCTCTTGGTGCTTTAGAAGGTGATGATAAATGGACACAGTCTGTTTTAGATCTTATGGAAGCTGTTGATAGCTGGATTGAGTTACCACAGCGTGATGTTGATAAACCATTCTTAATGCCAATCGAGGATGTATTCTCTATTACTGGTCGTGGTACAGTAGCAACTGGACGTATCGAAACTGGTGTAGCTAATACTGGAGATCCTGTAGAGATTATTGGTATGGGTGCTGGTAAATTGACTTCTACAATTACTGGAGTAGAAATGTTCCGTAAAATTCTTGATAGAGGTGAAGCTGGTGATAACGTGGGTCTTTTATTAAGAGGTATCGAGAAAACTCAGATCTCTAGAGGTATGGTAATTACTAAACCTGGATCTGTAACTCCTCATGCTAAGTTTAAGGCAGAGGTTTATATCCTTAAAAAAGAAGAAGGTGGACGTCACACTCCATTCCATAACAACTACCGTCCTCAGTTCTACGTACGTACAACTGATGTAACAGGAACAATTAGTCTTCCTGAAGGAGTAGAGATGGTAATGCCAGGTGATAACCTTACAATTACTGTTGATTTGATTCAGCCTATTGCAATGAATGTTGGTTTACGTTTCGCTATCCGTGAAGGTGGTAGAACTGTAGGTGCTGGTCAGGTAACTGAAATTTTAGACTAATCATAGTTTGAATATATAAGGTATCCTGTGAAGAGCAGGATACCTTCTCTTTATCTTACGGGTTTAGCTCAGTTGGTAGAGCACTGGTCTCCAAAACCAGGTGTCGGGAGTTCGAGCCTCTCAACCCGTGCAAATACTTTAAGGAATGGCAGGAATTGTTAATTATATATCAGAGTCTTATAACGAGTTGAAAAACCATGTTACCTGGACAAGTTGGCCTGAAGCTCAAAGGCTAACAATTCTAGTTGCAGTTTTTTCTATTATTTTTTCTTTAGCTATTTGGGGTGTTGATACTTTATTCAGTACCGTGATTGAGCAATACTTTGAATGGGTAAAATCGTAAACTAGTTATGGCAGAAGTTAAGGATAAGAAATGGTATGTAGTTCGTGCCGTAAGTGGACAGGAAAATAAAGTAAAAGATTATATAGAGCGTGAAATTTCCCATATGGGTATGGAAGACTGGGTGGATCAGGTATTGGTTCCTACAGAAAAGGTTATCCAGATTAGAAACGGGAAGAAGATTAATAAGGAGAGAGTATACTTTCCAGGATATATAATGATTCAGGCCAATTTAGGTGGCGAAATTCCTCATATTATTAAAGGTATTAACGGAGTAATCGGTTTTCTTGGAGAAACAAAAGGTGGTGATCCTGTCCCACTTAGACAGTCTGAAGTTAATCGTATGCTAGGAAAAGTAGATGAGTTATCGGTTAAAACTGATAATGTTGCGATTCCTTTTACTCTTGGGGAAACTATTAAAGTAATTGATGGTCCTTTTAACGGTTTCAATGGAACTGTTGAGAAAATTAATGAAGAAAAGCGTAAGCTTGAAGTTATGGTTAAGATCTTTGGTAGAAAAACACCATTAGAGCTTAGTTATATGCAAGTTGAAAAAATATAATTGTTACAAATTTTTTGATAGTTTTTTATTTGCTTCCACTCTAATAAACTATCTTCTAAAAATGTAAAAAATGGCAAAAGAAGTAAGTAAAGTTGTAAAACTACAAGTTCGCGGAGGTGCTGCTAACCCTTCACCACCAGTTGGACCTGCTTTAGGTGCTGCCGGAGTTAATATCATGGAATTCTGTAAGCAATTCAATGGTAGAACTCAGGATAAACAAGGTAAAGTGCTACCAGTAGCTATTACTGTTTATTCTGATAAATCATTTGATTTTGTTATCAAAACTCCACCAGCAGCAGTACAGCTAATGGAAGCAGCAAAAACAAAAAAGGGTTCAGGAGAGCCTAACAGAAAAAAAGTAGCAAGTGTATCTTGGGATCAAATAAAAGAGATTGCTGAGGATAAAATGCAGGATTTAAATGCATTTACTATCGAATCTGCAATGAAAATGGTCGCTGGTACAGCTCGTTCTATGGGTATAACAGTAAAAGGTGATGCACCGTTTTAATCCAAAAAGAATTTAGAAAATGGCAAAGTTGACTAAAAAACAAAAAGAAGCTCAATCTAAAATCGAAAAGGGTAAAGCCTATACGGTTGCTGAAGCTTCTGCTTTGATCAAAGAAGTTTCTAGCGAGAGCTTTGACGCTTCTGTGGATTTAGCGGTACGTTTAAATGTAGATCCTCGAAAAGCTAACCAAATGGTTAGAGGGGTGGTTACATTACCACACGGGACAGGTAAAGATGTTAAGGTTCTTGCCTTAGTAACTCCAGATAAAGAAGAGGAAGCTAAGAACGCAGGTGCTGATTATGTAGGTCTTGATGAATACCTTGATAAAATTAAAGGTGGTTGGACAGATGTAGATGTGATCATCACTATGCCTAGTGTTATGGGTAAATTAGGACCCTTAGGACGTGTTTTAGGTCCTAGAGGTTTAATGCCTAACCCTAAAACCGGAACTGTGACTATGGATATCGCTAAAGCAGTATCTGATGTGAAGGCTGGTAAAATCGATTTTAAAGTTGATAAAACCGGTATCGTTCACGCTGGTATAGGAAAAGTATCTTTTAATCCAGATAAAATAGCCGGTAACGCAAGAGAATTATTAACGACGCTTGTAAAACTGAAACCTCAGGCAGCTAAAGGTGTATACATTAAAAGTATCCACATGTCCAGTACAATGGGGCCTGGTGTAGCAATAGATACAAAAAGGTTTACTGAGCAATAATAAGGTATTATGACAAGAGAAGAAAAATCAAAAGTAATAGAAGATTTAACTGCCCAGTTAGCTGATACTTCAACTATCTATATTGCAGATATCTCAGGTTTGGATGCCGGAACAACCTCTAATTTACGTAGAGCTTGTTTTAAAGCTAATGTAAAACTTGCGGTAGTTAAGAATACGTTACTAACTAAAGCAATGGAAGCCTCTGATAAAGATTTTGGAGATCTTCCAACAACTTTAAAAGGTAACACCTCTATAATGATTGCTGAAACTGGTAATGCGCCAGCTAAAGTAATTAAAGAATTCAGAAAGAAAAACGAGAAGCCTGTTCTTAAAGGTGCTTTTATTGATGAAGCAATTTATGTTGGAGATGAGTATTTAGAAGCTCTTTCTAATATTAAGTCTAAAGAAGAGGTTGTTGGAGATATCATTGGATTACTTCAATCTCCTGCTAAAAACGTTGTTTCTGCACTTAAATCAAGTGGAGGCAAACTTGCAGGGATACTTAAAACTCTTTCAGAAAAAGAGGACTAGTATAGTACGCACTTTTTAATAAATATAACTTTTACAAAAATTTTAAAACGATAGAAAATGGCAGATTTAAAAGAATTCGCAGAACAATTAGTTAACTTAACAGTTAAAGAAGTAAACGAGTTAGCTGATATATTAAAAGAAGAGTATGGTATTGAGCCTGCTGCTGCAGCTGTAGCTGTTGCTGGTGGAGCTGCTGCTGGTGGTGAGGAAGCTGCTGAAGAGCAAACTGAATTTGATGTAATTCTTAAAGCTCCAGGTGGATCTAAATTAGCAGTTGTAAAACTAGTAAAAGAATTAACAGGTCTTGGACTTAAAGATGCTAAGGAATTAGTAGATGGAGCTCCAAAAGCAGTTAAAGAAGGAGTTTCTAAAGATGAAGCTGAAGCTTTAAAATCTCAATTAGAAGAAGCAGGAGCTGAGGTTGAGCTTAAATAAGCTTGACGAGAGCAATATTATTTAGGTTTAGGCCTCAGGATACGCTCCTGAAGGTCTAAACCCTTTTGCGTATATGGAGCTAATGCTTTTTTCGCAAGCAATTTTTATATAAATTATAATCCGTCCATTGATGTTAGCAAAGCAAACTGAAAGATTTAGTTTCTCTTCTGTAAAGAACAGACCTGACTATCCAGATTTTTTGGATATTCAGATCAAATCTTTCCAGGATTTCTTTCAATTAGAAACAAAATCAGAAGAGCGGGGAAATGAAGGCCTTTATAACACCTTCCTTGAAAACTTCCCAATTACGGATACCCGTAACCAATTTGTATTAGAATTTTTAGATTATTTTGTAGACCCACCAAGATATTCTATTCAAGAGTGTATTGAGCGTGGTCTTACATATAGTGTACCTTTAAAAGCAAGGTTGAAACTATATTGTACAGATCCAGAACATGAGGATTTTGAAACTATCGTACAGGATGTTTATCTAGGGACAATTCCTTATATGACCCCTAGTGGGACTTTTTGTATTAATGGTGCAGAGCGTGTTGTAGTTTCTCAGCTTCACCGTTCTCCGGGAGTATTCTTTGGACAATCTTTCCATGCAAATGGAACAAAATTATATTCTGCCAGAGTAATTCCTTTTAAAGGTTCCTGGATAGAATTTGCTACCGATATTAATAGCGTTATGTATGCTTATATCGATAGAAAGAAAAAATTACCTGTAACCACTCTTTTCCGCGCAATTGGATTTGAGCGCGATAAAGATATTCTTGAAATTTTTGATCTTGCTGAAGAAGTAAAAGTTTCAAAAACAGGTCTTAAGAAAGTTTTAGGTAGAAAGTTAGCGGCTCGTGTGCTTAACACATGGTACGAAGATTTCGTAGATGAAGATACTGGTGAAGTTGTTTCTATCGAGCGTAACGAGATTGTTTTAGATCGTGATACCGAATTAGATAAGGATCATATAGAAGAAATTCTTGAAACAGGAACCAAAACAATTCTTCTTCATAAAGAAGACAATTCTACCGGTGATTATGCGATTATACATAATACACTACAAAAAGATCCAACAAACTCTGAAAAAGAAGCGGTTGAACACATCTACCGTCAATTACGTAATGCTGAACCGCCAGATGAGGAAACTGCACGTGGAATAATCGACAAATTATTCTTCTCAGATCAGCGTTATAGTTTAGGAGAAGTTGGTCGTTATAGAATGAACAAAAAACTTGGTCTTGATGTAGCTATGGATAAGCAGGTGCTTACCAAAGAAGATATCATTACCATTGTAAAATATTTAATTGAGCTAATTAACTCTAAGGCAGAGATCGATGATATCGATCACTTATCTAACCGTCGTGTTAGAACTGTTGGAGAACAATTATCTCAGCAATTTGGTGTTGGTTTAGCCCGTATGGCTCGTACGATTCGTGAAAGAATGAACGTTCGTGACAACGAGGTATTTACACCTATCGATTTGATCAATGCGAAGACACTTTCTTCTGTGATCAACTCATTCTTTGGTACCAACCAGTTGTCTCAGTTTATGGATCAAACCAACCCATTGGCTGAGATTACTCATAAACGTCGTCTTTCTGCGTTAGGACCTGGTGGTCTTTCCAGAGAGCGTGCTGGTTTCGAGGTTCGTGACGTTCATTATACTCATTACGGAAGATTATGTCCTATTGAGACTCCTGAAGGTCCTAACATTGGTCTTATTTCTTCACTTTCAGTTTATGCGAAAGTTAATGGAATGGGATTCATTGAAACACCTTATAGAACCGTAGAGGATGGAAAGATTAATATTTCTGAAGAGCCTATTTATTTAAGTGCAGAAGAAGAAGAAGGAAAGAAAATTGCGCAGGCAAACATTCCATTAGGAGATGACGGAACTATTGATACCGATAAGGTAATTGCACGTATGGAAGGTGACTTCCCGGTTGTGGATCCTAAAGAGGTACATTATACCGATGTTGCTCCAAACCAGATTTCATCAATTTCTGCGTCTTTAATTCCTTTCTTGGAACACGATGATGCGAACCGTGCGTTGATGGGATCTAACATGATGCGTCAGGCAGTTCCTTTATTAAGAGCAGACTCTCCAATCGTAGGAACTGGATTGGAAAGACAAGTGGCTACAGATTCTCGTGTATTGATTAATGCGGAAGGAGAAGGAGAAGTAGAATACGTAGACGCACAAAAGATTACAATTAAATACGATCGTACTGAAGAAGAAAGAATGGTAAGTTTCGATTCAGATTCTAAAACTTACGATCTTATTAAATTCCGTAAAACGAACCAGGGGACTTCTATCAACCTTAAACCAATTGTTAGTGTAGGAGATAGAGTAACTAAAGGTCAGGTATTATGTCAGGGTTATGCAACCGATAAAGGAGAACTTGCTCTTGGACGTAATATGAAAGTTGCCTTTATGCCTTGGAAAGGATATAACTTCGAGGATGCGATTGTAATTTCAGAGAAAGTTGTAAGAGACGATATCTTTACATCTATTCATATAGATGAGTATTCATTAGAAGTTCGTGATACTAAATTAGGTAACGAAGAACTTACCAATGATATACCTAATGTTTCAGAGGATGCAACGAAGGATCTTGATGAGCATGGTATGATTAGAATTGGTGCTGAAGTGAAGCCGGGAGATATTCTTATTGGTAAAATCACTCCTAAAGGGGAAAGTGATCCTACGCCAGAAGAAAAACTTCTTAGAGCGATCTTTGGTGATAAAGCGGGAGACGTTAAAGACGCTTCTTTAAAAGCTTCACCATCATTAAGTGGTGTGGTAATTAACAAGAAGTTATTTGCCCGTGCAATTAAAGATAAGCGTAAGAGAGCACAAGATAAAGAAGATGTTGCTGTTTTAGAGAAAAAGTACGAAGCGAAGTTTGCTGTGCTTAAATCACAGTTAGTAGATAAGTTATTTGCTATCGTAGGTGGAAAAACAGCTCAGGGTGTTCAAAATGATCTTGGAGAAGAGGTACTTCCAAAAGGTAAGAAGTATACCTTAAAGATGTTAAACTCTGTTGATGATTATACGCATCTTACTCAGGGTACCTGGACTACAGATGATCATACCAACGCGCTTGTAGCAGATCTTCTTCATAATTATAAAATTAAAGAGAACGATCTTCAGGGTAATTTAAGAAGAGAAAAGTTTACAATCTCTGTAGGGGATGAGCTTCCATCTGGAATCTTAAAACTGGCTAAAGTTTACATCGCTAAAAAACGTAAGCTTAAAGTAGGGGATAAGATGGCAGGACGTCACGGTAACAAAGGTATTGTTGCCCGTATTGTTCGCCAGGAAGATATGCCATTCTTAGATGACGGAACTCCTGTTGATATTGTATTGAACCCACTTGGGGTACCTTCTCGTATGAACATTGGTCAGATTTATGAAACTGTTCTTGGATGGGCAGGTCAGAAATTAGGTAAAAAGTATGCAACTCCAATTTTCGATGGTGCATCTTTGGACAAGATCAATGAATTAACAGACGAGGCTGGAATTCCAAGATTCGGTCATACATATTTATTTGATGGTGGTACAGGTGAGCGTTTTGATCAAAGAGCGACAGTAGGTGTAATTTATATGCTGAAATTAGGTCACATGATCGATGATAAAATGCACGCTCGTTCTATTGGGCCATACTCTCTTATTACTCAGCAACCACTTGGTGGTAAAGCTCAGTTTGGAGGTCAGCGTTTTGGTGAGATGGAGGTTTGGGCTCTTGAAGCATACGGTGCTTCAAGTACCTTAAGAGAAATCTTAACCGTAAAATCTGATGACGTGATAGGAAGGGCTAAGACTTACGAAAGTATCGTTAAAGGAGAGCCTATGCCAGAACCAGGATTACCAGAATCTTTCAATGTATTAATGCATGAATTGAAAGGTCTTGGACTGGATTTAAAATTAGAAGAATAAAACACTGTTTTTCGGAGCGGTATAGCCGCTCCGAACTTTCAGTATTTTCACAATAATTAGATAGCAGCATTTATTATGGCTAGAAATAATGATAAGAATACAGTACAGAGATTTAATCAAATCTCTATCGGTTTAGCTTCTCCCGAGTCTATCCTCGCAGAATCTCGTGGTGAAGTTCTTAAACCGGAAACTATCAATTATCGTACGCACAAACCTGAGCGTGACGGATTGTTCTGTGAGCGTATTTTTGGTCCTGTGAAGGATTACGAATGTGCCTGTGGAAAATATAAAAGAATACGTTACAAAGGAATCGTGTGTGACCGTTGTGGTGTAGAGGTAACAGAAAAGAAAGTTCGTAGAGACCGTGTTGGGCACATCAATTTGGTAGTTCCTGTAGCTCATATCTGGTATTTCCGTTCTTTACCCAATAAAATTGGGTATTTACTAGGGCTTCCTTCTAAGAAATTAGATATGATTATTTACTACGAGAGATACGTGGTAATTCAGCCTGGTAATGCAAAAAATGAGAATGGAGATCCTTTAAAGAAAATGGATTTCTTAACTGAAGAAGAGTATCTTAATATTTTAGACGAACTTCCTCAGGAAAATCAATATTTAGAGGACAGCGACCCAAACAAGTTTATCGCAAAAATGGGAGCTGAATGTCTTATTGAAATTCTTAGAAGAATTGACTTAAATGAACTTTCATACGAATTAAGACATAAAGCAAATAACGAAACTTCAAAACAACGTAAAACAGAGGCTTTAAAGCGTCTTCAGGTTGTAGAAGCACTTCGTGATGCGAATAAAAACCGCGAGAATTTACCAGAGTGGATGATAATGAAAGTTATCCCGGTAATTCCACCAGAATTAAGACCTCTTGTACCTTTGGATGGTGGTCGTTTTGCCACTTCAGATCTTAATGATCTTTATAGAAGGGTAATTATTCGTAACAACCGTCTGAAGCGTCTAATGGAAATTAAAGCTCCTGAAGTAATCTTACGTAACGAAAAACGTATGCTTCAGGAATCTGTAGATTCCTTATTCGATAATACAAGAAAATCGTCTGCAGTAAAAACTGATTCTAACCGTCCGCTTAAATCCCTTTCGGATTCATTAAAAGGTAAGCAGGGACGTTTCCGTCAAAACTTACTTGGTAAGCGTGTGGATTATTCAGCACGTTCTGTAATCGTTGTGGGACCAGAACTTAAAATGTTCGAATGTGGTCTTCCAAAGAATATGGCGGCAGAGCTTTACAAGCCTTTTGTAATTAGAAAATTAATCGAAAGAGGTATTGTAAAAACAGTAAAATCTGCGAAAAAGATTATAGATAAAAAAGAGCCGGTGGTATGGGATATCTTAGAAAATGTTCTTAAAGGACATCCTGTATTACTAAACCGTGCTCCTACGCTTCACCGTCTTGGTATCCAGGCATTCCAGCCTAAACTTATCGAGGGGAAAGCGATACAATTACACCCATTGGCCTGTACGGCTTTTAATGCCGACTTTGATGGGGATCAGATGGCCGTGCATTTACCACTTGGGCCAGAGGCTATTTTAGAGGCACAATTATTAATGTTGGCTTCTCATAACATCCTTAACCCTGCAAATGGTTCGCCAATTACAGTACCTTCTCAGGATATGGTTCTTGGTCTGTATTATATGACCAAGCTTAAGCGATCTACAGATGAAGAGCCTGTTTTAGGTGAAGGCTTAACTTTCTATTCAGCTGAAGAGGTGGTTATTGCTTATAACCAGAAGAGAGTAGATCTTAACGCTCCTATTAAAATTAGAGCGAAAGATTACAATGAAGAAGGAAAGTTAGTATACCAGATTATAGAGTCTACGGTAGGTAGAGTGTTGTTTAACGAAACGGTACCAGAAGTAGCGGGATATATTAATGAGGTACTTACTAAAAAATCACTTCGTGAAATTATTGGTAAGATTCTTAAATTAACCAGTGTTCCTGAAACTTCAGAATTCCTTGATAAGATTAAATCTCTTGGATATGGATTCGCATTCCGCGGTGGGTTATCTTTCAGTTTAGGTGATATTATTATCCCTGCTGAAAAACAAACGATGATCGATGAGGCAAATGAGCAGGTAGAAGGGATCATAGGTAACTATAACATGGGTCTTATTACCAATAACGAGCGTTATAACCAGGTAATTGACATTTGGACTTCAACAAATGCCGGCCTTACCGAATTAGCGATGAAGCGAATTCGTGAAGATAAGCAAGGATTTAACTCGGTGTTCATGATGCTTGATTCTGGAGCTCGTGGATCTAAAGAGCAGATTCGTCAGCTTACCGGTATGCGTGGTCTTATGGCGAAACCTAAAAAATCGAACTCTGGTGGAGGTGAGATTATCGAAAACCCAATTCTTTCTAACTTTAAAGAAGGTCTTTCGATTCTTGAATACTTTATCTCTACTCACGGTGCTCGTAAAGGTCTTGCGGATACCGCACTTAAAACGGCAGATGCGGGTTATTTGACTCGTCGTTTGGTGGATGTTTCTCAGGACGTTATCGTAAATGAAGAAGACTGTGGAACATTAAGAGGGGTAGAAGTTAGACCGCTTAAAAAGAACGAAGAGATTGTTGAGTCTCTTGGAGAAAGAATATTAGGACGTATTTCTTTAAATGATGTGTATAATCCAACTACAGACGAGTTGATCGTAGAAGCTGGAGCAGAAATCACTGAAGAAATCGTTGAAATTATAGAGAATGCACCAATTGAAAGTGTAGAAGTGCGTTCACCACTTACCTGTGAAGCGAAGAAGGGAATTTGTGTAAAATGTTACGGTCGTAACCTTGCAACAAATAAGCTTGTTCAAAGAGGGGAAGCTGTAGGTGTTGTAGCTGCTCAGTCTATTGGGGAGCCTGGTACACAGCTTACACTTCGTACCTTCCACGTAGGAGGTATTGCAGGAAACATTTCAGAAGAGAACAAACTAATTACCAAGTTTGATGGTGTTGCTGAAATTGATGATCTAAAAGTTGTAAAAGGTGAAGCTCCGGATGGTAGCACCTCAGACATCGTAATTTCACGTACTGCAGAGATTAAGGTTAAGGATAAGAAGACAGGTGTTGTTTTAAGTACAAACAACATTCCTTACGGTTCTGAAATCTTTATCGAAGATGGGGTGGAAATCGCTAAAGGAACTACAGTATGTCAGTGGGATCCTTATAACGGTGTGATTATCTCTGAATTTGCGGGTAAGATAAAATATGAAAACGTAGAACAGGGAGTTACTTATCAGGTTGAGATTGATGAGCAAACAGGATTCCAGGAAAAAGTAATTTCTGAATCCCGTAATAAAAAGCTTATCCCAACATTGCATATTTTAGGTAAGAAAGACGAAGTTATTCGTTCTTATAACCTACCGGTAGGTGCTCACCTTATGGTAGACAATGCTGAAAAAATTGGTGTTGGTAAGATTTTAGTGAAGATTCCTCGTAAATCATCTAAAGCTGGTGATATTACCGGTGGTCTTCCTAGGGTAACCGAGCTTTTTGAAGCGCGTAATCCATCTAATCCAGCTGTAGTTTCAGAAATTGATGGTGTTGTTTCATTTGGTAAAATTAAACGTGGTAACCGTGAAATTATCGTTGAGTCTAAATTTGGAGAGATCAAGAAATATTTAGTAAAACTTTCGAACCAGATCTTAGTACAGGAAAATGATTATGTTCGTGCCGGTATGCCACTTTCTGACGGATCTATAACTCCAGAAGATATCCTTAACATTAAAGGACCAAATGCAGTACAGCAGTATCTTGTAAACGAAGTACAGGAAGTTTATAGACTACAAGGGGTGAAGATTAATGATAAGCACTTTGAGGTAGTAGTACGTCAGATGATGCGTAAAGTAAGAATCGTTGATCCAGGAGATACTATCTTCTTAGAAAACCAATTAGTTCATAAATCAGACTTTATTGAAGAGAACGATAAGATCTTCGGAATGAAGGTTATCGAAGATGCTGGTGATTCAGAAAACCTAAAAGCAGGACAAATTGTATCGCTAAGAGAGCTAAGAGACGAAAACTCTCAGCTTCGTAGAGAAGACAAGAACCTGGCTTCCGCAAGAGACGTTGTTGCAGCAACTGCAACTCCGGTTCTTCAGGGTATTACCAGAGCATCACTTCAAACCAAGTCGTTTATCTCTGCGGCATCCTTCCAGGAAACCACTAAAGTATTGAACGAAGCTGCGGTAAGCGGTAAGATCGATTCTTTAGAAGGACTTAAGGAGAATGTAATTGTTGGTCATAGAATTCCGGCAGGTACAGGTATGCGTAAATATGATAGTATCATCGTAGGTTCTAAAGAAGAATTTGACGAAATGCTAGAGAAAAAGCAGGAAGTAAATTATAATTAATTGCAATAAGAAATTACTTATTTCTTTATAAAAAAACCTCATAGTGTAAACTGTGAGGTTTTTTATTTTTGATAATCCAGAAGAACCCCATCTAGAGATAGCGATTGTCTAAAAAATATTTAAAAATTTATATTCTGAATTCATTCGCAAGCTCATCCTCCTGATCAATCACCTATAGTAGAACCTGAAAACAAGTTATGGTTGACGAAAATTATTTTTATAGGCATCTTCTAATAACTCAATATGTTCATTTTTGAGGTAAATTACACAAGATTCATTAGATCGGTTTTGTTTAGTTGTTTAAAGAAACCGGAGTCAGTATGGATAATATCCTCGGCTAACTTTCTTTTACGATCTTGTAATTCTAGTATTTTTTCTTCTATACTATTTGTGCAAATCATACGTAGGGCAATTACTTTATTGATTTGTCCAATCCGGTAAGCCCTGGCAATCGCCTGATTTTCTACTGCCGGGTTCCACCATGGATCTACGATGAAAACATATTCTGCTTCGGTTAAATTTAATCCTGTTCCACCGGCTTTTAAACTAATAAGAAATATCCTGACTTCTTCATCTTCCTGAAAGGATGCAATTTCTTTTTGGCGATTCCGTGTTTGGCCTGTTAAAAAGGCATATTTAATACCTTCCCTATGCAGCCGTTCTTTTATAAGGTTCAGCATTCCCACAAATTGGGAGAAAATAAGTATTTTATGTTCCCTGTATATTTGTAGTACCTGATTGATCAGCTCGTCCAGCTTAGCGGATTCTTCACCATAATACTCATTGTCCGAAAGTAAAGCCGGACTGTTACAGATTTGTCGCAGTTTTGTTAATCCCTGTAAAATATGCATACTGGAGTTTTTTAGGTCGTCATCATTTTTACTTTCCAGATAGTCCTGAAATTCTTTTTTATAGGTGTCGTAAACTCGGCGCTGCTCTTTTCCCATCTCACTATAGACCACTATTTCTGTTTTTTCAGGCAATTCGGTTGCAACTTCTTTTTTGGTGCGCCTTAAAATAAATGGTTTTATTTTTTGCTGAAGTTCTCTTGCCCGGGCCTCATTTTGAAATTTATCGATAGGGGTAGAGTAATCTGCAGCAAATTGTCTGGCGTTCCCAAATAATCCCGGCACGGCAAAGGAAAGCTGAGCATATAAATCGAATGTATTATTTTCTATTGGGGTGCCCGTAGCAACGATGCGTTGTCTGGCCTTTAATAACCTAGCCGCTTTATAGCGTTTTGAAGCTGGATTTTTAATAGCTTGAGATTCGTCCAGTACGATAATATTAAAATTAATTTCCCTTAGAATTTTTATGTCGTTTAGCATAATACCGTAAGAAGTTATAAGCAGGTCGTAATTTTCAAATGCAATCTCTTTAGTGTTACGGTCAATTCCATAAATGATTGTATACTTTAAGTGGGGGGCGAATTTCATGATTTCTATTTCCCAGTTATGTAATAACGAAGTTGGCACCACTACCAGGTTAGGCCTTTTATTTCCTTTTTCTAGCTGTAAAAGAAAATAGGTCAGTATTTGGATGGTTTTTCCTAATCCCATATCATCTGCAAGGCACCCTCCAAATCCAAATTCATCTAAAAAGTTTAGCCAGTTTAAGCCTTCTTTCTGGTAATCTCGTAAATTAGCTTTTAATTTTTTTGGTGTTTTTACGTTTGCTATGGAATGAAAATCTGCTAACTTTTCACGGTAACTTTCCAATTCTATTTTTACTTCAGGAGAGAGAGTTTCTTTTTCGAACATCTCGTCTAAAAATGAAAATTGTGATTTAGGGGCGCGTATGGAATCGGCTTTTATTTCTCCTGATCTAAAATATCTGCTAAACTTTTCGATCCATTCGTTAGGTAAAAATCCCTTTGTGCCATCGTCCAGTAATACAAATCTTTTTTTATTAACCACAGATTTACGAATTTCTTTGAGGCTTACCTTTTGGTTGCCAAAGGTAATATCGGTGTGGATATCAAACCAATCAATACCAGAGCTTACAGAAGCTTGTACTTTTATTTTGTGTGGGTTTAGGCTATTGTTTTTTAACTGTTTAAAACCCAAAATGGTATAGCCAAGATCACGCCAAGCCTCAAATGCATTAACAAACCATCCTTCTTCCAGAAATTCCTGTTTGTGCAAATAATAAAACTCTGTTTGGGGGGCATCTTCGAAAGAATGGTGTTGCGTCTGTATATTTCTTTTAAACTTATTTTCTTGGGGCACATCACGCTCTATTACATACATTTTCCCGTTGTCATCTTCTGCATACATATTTTGTCTCGAAAGAATGGGAGTCTCTATTTCACCGTAACAAATTACCGGGGTGATCAGTATATAGTCATCAGCTTCAGAAAGATATATTTTTTGTTCGGTAACCTGATCCAGCGCTTGCTCACGTATCAAATTTTTGGGTGCTTTTTTGATAAAACTGTATTCCACACTTAAGATATGCTCTAGCGGATCCAGAAATCCTTTCTTAAAATCGGCGAAATTTTGGGCGGGTAAAAAAATATCATGTTTATTTTTACTGAAAAACGTAAATAGTTTTTGAAGTAATGGTCCTTTTAAGAGATAAAAATTATCTGCTATTTGGATATAATTCCCTATTTGTTTTAAATCGGTAGAATAATGCGTTTCGCCTTTTATGATGAATCTTAATTTTAATGAATAAAAGCCTTCCTTTTTTGTGACGCTCACCGTACTTTGTAGCTCTTCCATAAAAAACTTAACAGGCTTTATTTTTCCCGGAGTAATTTTTTCTTCACGCCAGCTGGATTCATAGTAATAAAATGGTAAGTCCAATGGATTTTTAAGTATGGCCAGGTGGTCGTTAAAAGATAAGGATTCATCCTGTTGTTCAAACAGCATAGTCATAAATAAGAATTCCTCTGGCGTAGAAAGACTTTTAGATTTTTCTTTTAAATTTACGGCTCTTATGGGGGACTTCATCTTACCGTTTTTTGATAATGGAGCTTCCATTAACTTAAATTGTAATCCATAATCCATATAATTTTCAGCCAATATAAATTCCTGCTTGGTTGTAGATGACATAGTTTTTGGGACCTCAAAATCAGGGAGTAAGTTTCTTTTTAAATTTGAAAGCTCTGAAGGAGAAAGTGATAAAAAACTATACTTTGGTTTAATAAATAGCCTGTCGTAGGAAAGTGAAATTTGATAAATATCGTCCAGATCTTGTATTTTTTCTAATCCATCTTTATTTGCTTGGTTTTTTAAATATTGAAAACGAAGCTTTTCATCAAAAGGCAATTGAAATATTTCTTGATTAATGATTCTTAGCAAAATAGTGCGAAGATGCTCGCAAATTAGGGTAGGGGATCTATTGGAGCAACTACATTCTAAATGTAAGGCATCTTTATTTTGAACAATATGAAGATGAAAATCTTTGATGTAGGAGTATTTGATTTTGGCAATAAATTTATTAGGGGTCATCTGCGCTTCAATAATTTCTAAATTTTGCCACAAGTTTTTTCCGGTTTTTACACAGATGGTTTCAATATCTAAATTTGTTAATTGTAGTAGGTGCTGATGCGAAATAATATAGGTTTTTCCTTCTTGCTTGAGATCAATCCGGGGATCTGGCTTATTACTGTTAGGGGCAATTTCAGGTAAATGATAGCCTTGCTGTAACAGTTTATCAGCTTTTACCAGCACATGTAAGATATGTTTACAATAACCACTTTGGTCGTAAGGGCATGAACATTTGGCAGCAATGACCTCATTAGGATTAAACTCTATAAATACTTCATACTGGCGTGAGCCCATTACTCTTGCTTTAATTTCATAATTGCTACATTCTAAAGATGCTATTGTGGAATCAGTATACCTTATTCTCGTTTTTAAAGTTGTATTATGATTGATGAAAGTTTGGAAGGGTTTAAAGTTCAGTTGCATATCACAGTATGGTCTCTTTAGTATAAAAATTTTTATTACAACCTCAATTCTAAATAAATGCTGCCTAAAAATTAAAGATTAATGTAGCCGAAAATATTTTGAAAATGGTTCTCGGCTAAATTTAAAAAGCCATTTCAACATATAAAACAAAAAGTAAAATGGTTTCAAGGGATTTTTCGTAATTTAGTTTTTCTTAAAGAATACCAAAATCACGTCATCGCCTATCATTGCGTAAGAACGTATAATTTTATAAATAATGAGTGAAGAAAAGAAGCCAAAACAAGGCCAGATTAATATCGAACTAGATGAAGCTGTTGCTGAGGGAACCTACTCTAACCTTGCTATTATTAACCATTCTATTTCAGAATTTGTAGTTGATTTTGTGAATATCATGCCGGGAAAACCAAAAAGTAAGGTAAAAAGCAGAATTATCCTCACGCCACAGCATGCCAAACGATTTTTAAAAGCTCTAGCAGATAATGTAGAGCGTTTTGAAAAACAACATGGCGAAATAAAAGATTATGAAAAAACGCCAATTCCTATGAATTTTGGTCCTACAGGACAGGCTTAAGATAAATTTTTTATCCTACCAACCCACAGCGAGAACTGTGGGTTTTTCTTTTTACAAATAATAATTGATTATCTTTAGGTTGAACATGAATATGAGTTTAATTTTTACCTGAAAAATATTATATGACTACATCGCCATCCCAACCTACTAAAAGAATAGCTGCAATAGATCTTGGGACAAATTCTTTTCATGCAGTACTCGTAGATATTTACCCTGATGGTAGTTTTCGTACGGTCAATAAACTGAAAGAAATGGTAAGTCTTGCTGAAAAAGGTATGGAAGATCGATTGAGTAGGCAGGCGATGGATCGTGGACTTGAGGCTTTAAAAAGGATCAAATTTTTATGTGATAGCCATAATGTAGAGCAAATTCTGGCTTATGCCACAAGTGCGATTAGAGAGGCCAAAAACGGTGGCGATTTTATTAAGGAAGCAGGAGACGAAATAGGAATAAGGATCAGGGCGATATCTGGTGAAATGGAAGCTGAAATGATTGGGCTGGCTATAAAGCATAGTGTGGTTATTGAGGATGAGATGGTGCTGATGATTGATATTGGTGGTGGTAGTGTTGAATTTATTATTGGTAATCGCGAGGACTTTGTCTACTATAACAGTTTAAAACTAGGCGTAGCTAGAATGGCAGCTGCCTTTGTAGATTCAGATCCTATAGAAGTAGATACCATTAAGAAATTGAAAAACCATTATAGTAATAGCTTAACTGAAGTCATCGAGCTGGCTAAGCAACATGGTGTAAAAACGATTATCGGCTCTTCTGGAACTATGGAGAATATTGCCGAGATGATAGCGGGGAGAAATGATATAACGGCAGCAAGAACGCTTAATGAACTCACTTTTAAAAAAGATTCTTTTATTGATTTTTATCATGAATTTATTAAACTTGACAAAAAAGGAAGACTAAAAGAAAAAAATCTGGAAGAAAAGCGTGTGGATATCATCAATCCCGGAATGGTACTATTAAAATTCCTTGTTGAGGACTGCCCCATTGAAAATATTAAAATATCTGAAGGCGCCCTTAGGGAAGGGATGATTATCAATTATATTAATAACAAAAAAGAGGAACTTCATCTTGATCTTGTCGCAAATTTTGAAAATCCACGCCAGAGAAGTGTTTATGAATTATTACGCAAATGCAATTGGGCTAAAAATCACTCTAAGCACGTGGCAGGGTTCGCTATGCAGATATTTGATGTATTCAAAAAAGAAATGGACCTTAAGGAACAGGATAGAGAACTGCTGGAATACGCAAGTTTAATGCATGATATTGGTTATTATATTTCCTATAGAAAACACCATAAACATGCGTTATATCTTATTAAATATTCAGATTTGTTGGGATTCAATGAGGATGAGATAAATATCATGGCTAACGTGGCACGATATCATCGAAAATCGACGCCACATAAACGTCATAAACCTTATAAGAAACTAAGTAAAAAATTACGCCGTCGAGTTAAGAAACTTTCCGCAATACTTAGACTTGCTGACGGATTGGATAGAAGTCATTATCAGAATGTAAAAAAACTGGAAATCAATAATACCAGTGACAAAATAAATTTACTTATAAGTACCCATAGTGATCCCGAATTAGAAATATGGGGTGCACTCCGTAAAACCGATTTACTAGAAAAAATGACTGGAAAACAGGTAGAAATTTTTCAAATTGAAACGAAAGAGGAAGTAATTTAGTACGCTGAATTCCTGGTGATATTTTTGAAACTATTTTGGTCATTGTCTGGATTTTCGGTCGGTATTTATATCGCAATCTGGGCAACATCATCTTACACCAAAATACAAGGCAATTTTCTAAGAGTTATCTCATAGATCTGTCTTCGTGGGTATAGTTTACTCCGGTCTCTGGTTGTTCTAAAAAAAAGAACCTGATTTACTGATATTGTTTAAAATATATTTTGGCTTGTTTCAAGACCCTTGGTGCCAATATTAAGGTAGAGATCATAGTAGGTATGGCCATAAGGGCAAAGAAACCATCAATTAGATTCAGAATAATACTTTGTTCTGTAGTGGCGCCAAGCATAATACTGATAATATAAAAATAGTTATACCAGTGTTTGTGTTTTGCCCCAATTAAAAATGAAAGACATTTGGTGCCATAATAAGAATAAGAAAACAACGATGAAATACTAAAAGCAGCAATACAAATAAGTAACAAATAAGGTCCAAAAACCGGGATCGAATCTCCAAAAGCTTTAGCCGTTAAAGCTACACCGCTGGCTTCACTGGTTTGCCAAACACCAGTTACCAAAATGGTAAGCGCCGTTAGGGTACAAACAATGAGTGTGTCTATAGCGGGTCCAAGCATCGCTACCAATCCCTCGCGAATCGGTTGTGAAGTCTTGCTGGCACCGTGGGCCATTGTAGCAGTCCCAATACCGGCTTCGTTAGAAAATGCACCTCTACGAATTCCCAGTAGAATCAACCCTCCTAAAAGTCCGCCAAAAAGCGGATCACCTTTATAGTTATTTGCGGCAAAGGCATCAGTGAAAATTAAAGAAAGATATTTTGGAAGTTGTTCAAAATTGATGGCCAAAATCGCCACTACTGATAAAAAATAAAGTACGACCATTGCGGGTACCAATTTTGAAACCGTACGACTAATACGGTATAAACCACCTAGAATTACGATTGAAGTAATGATGGTTAACACTACACCAATAGAAAAATTAGAGACATCTCCTGTTGCAATGCCATTAGGTTCCAGTAAAATTGAATTGATTGCTTTGGTAAGTTGATTTACGTTAAAAATAGGTAGTGCGCCAATTAATCCTGCCACACTAAAAAATATAGCTAGAAATTTCCAATTTCGGCCTAAGCCTTCCGTTATAAAATACATCACGCCTCCCTGAATTTTACCTTCAGTATCTTTACCGCGATACATTACCGCCAGGGAATTGGTGAAAAATTTAGTGCCCATTCCTACGATAGCACTTATCCATAGCCAAAAAACTGCACCCGGACCGCCAACGGCAATCGCAACAGCAACACCGGCAATATTACCCATGCCTACCGTACTGCTTAAAGCCGTGGCTAACGCCTGAAAATGGCTAATCTCACCAGGATCGTTGGGATCGTCGTATTTTCCTTTTAAAAGGTCTATAGAATGACCCAAATAGCGAAAAGGTAAAAATTTAGAATAGATCAATAAAAATATACCCCCTCCAATTAACAGGATTACTAAAGGTAATCCCCAAACCGCAGAGGCAAAATCAGCGACAAACTTGTCGATACTTTCCATAATTTAGCTTTATGTCGAAAATATAGTAAATAAACAGCTATTCCTGGTCATTTCCGACGAAGTTACGTGATTTAGGCAATTATTTTTTAACTCCCTAAACGGGAAGGCATATAATAGTATATGGTTTAGTAAGCAATTTTACTTCATTTAACAATAAACTCGATTGAGAGAAAAGCAGCATAGAGCCTAAAATTCTGAAGTAAAATGAAACTTAATCGAGGGGTATTTTTGCTGCGTCATTTGTAAAGAAAACTGGGAATCAGCTAAAAATACCAGCTGATCCTGTTTATCTTTTGCCAGAAATTTCGCCTTCACTCGTTTAAAATCTTTAAATTCCTCGCTCTTTTCGTCTTCTGCTTCTACCCAGGTAGCTTTAAAGACATTAAGATTTTCATAAGTACATTTGGCACCATATTCGTGCTCTAAACGGTATTGAATAACTTCAAACTGAAGAGCTCCAACAGTTCCAATAACTTTACGACCGTTAAACTCTAGTACAAAAAGTTGGGCTACACCTTCATCCATCAACTGGTCAATCCCTTTTTCTAATTGTTTAGATTTCATAGGATCGGCATTGTTAATGTATCTAAAATGCTCTGGCGAAAAACTTGGGATTCCGCGGTAATTTAAAGTTTCACCCTCAGTAAGAGTATCCCCAATTTTAAAATTTCCGGTATCGTGAAGTCCCACAATATCTCCGGCATAAGAGGTATCTACAATTTCTTTCTTCTCAGCAAAAAAAGCATTTGGGCTAGAGAATTTTAAATTTTTGTTGTGACGAACGTGAAGGTAATTTTTATTTCTTTCAAACTTACCAGATACAATTTTTATAAATGCCAATCGATCGCGATGTTTAGGATCCATGTTGGCATGGATTTTAAAAACAAAGCCTGTAAATTTATCTTCAGCAGGTTCTACCACTCTAATATCACTTTCTTTTGGCCTTGGTGGTGGAGCGATCTCAATAAAACAATCTAAAAGCTCACGTACGCCAAAATTATTTAAAGCCGACCCAAAAAATACCGGTTGTAAACGGCCTTCCAGATAGGCCTTATTATCAAATTCAGGATAAACACCCTGGGCAAGCTCTAACTCATCTCTAAGCGTATTAGCAGCTGTATTGCCTATAAGGTCATCTAATTCTGAAGAACTTAAATCTGAAATTTCTATCGTATCTTCAATATCTTTTCTTGGATCACCGGTAAAAAGATTGACGTTCTTCTCCCAAATATTGTAGATTCCCTTAAAATCGTAACCCATCCCAATTGGGTAAGAAAGCGGAGTCACCGTTAGATTCAGTTTCTGTTCAATTTCATCTAAAAGTTCAAAGGCATCTTTACCCTCGCGATCCAGTTTATTGATAAAAACGATCATAGGGATATTACGCATACGGCAAACTTCCACAAGTTTTTCTGTCTGCTCCTCAACCCCTTTTGCTACATCAATTACCACGATCACACTATCCACTGCGGTTAAAGTTCTAAAAGTATCTTCAGCAAAATCCTTGTGCCCCGGCGTATCCAGAATATTGATTTTAATATCCTTATACTCAAATGCCAAAACCGAAGTAGCTACCGAGATCCCACGCTGACGCTCGATTTCCATGAAGTCACTGGTGGCTCCTTTCTTGATCTTGTTAGATTTTACCGCACCTGCTTCCTGAATTGCACCTCCAAATAGAAGGAGTTTTTCAGTCAATGTGGTTTTACCCGCATCGGGGTGAGAGATAATACCAAATGTTCTTCTACGTCGTAATTCTTTCTGAAAAGTTTTCATCTACCGATATTTGAGGCGCAAAAATACTATTATTTTAAGGAATTTTAAACATTGATTGTGCGTTCTATTTAATACTGATTGACTAATATTGAATTTTGGCTTTCAGAATACTTGTTTTTAAGATAAAGACGATTTTGTACATTTGGAGCTCTAAATTTTATGATGGGAACAGATCAGGTAATATTAGTGAACGAAAAAGACGAGCAAATCGGCTTAATGGAAAAAATTGAAGCGCATGAAAAAGCATTACTACATCGTGCATTTTCGGTTTTTGTGTTTAATAAAAAAGGTGAGCTTATGTTGCAGCAGCGGGCGCTTACTAAATATCATACACCAGGACAGTGGACCAATACCTGCTGCAGCCATCAAAGGGAAGGAGAATCGAACATAGAAGCTGGTAAACGTCGATTAATGGAAGAGATGGGGTTTACTACAGATTTAAAAGATACCATTTCTTTTATCTATAAAGCACCGTTTGAGAATGGGTTGACAGAGCATGAATACGATCATATTCTTGTAGGGCAATATGATGAAGATCCCCATCCTAATCCAGAGGAAGTGAATGCCTGGAAGTGGGTAAGCTTAGAAGACGTTAAAGAAGATATGAAAGTAAATCCCGGGGTGTATACCGAGTGGTTTAAAATCATTTTTGATAAATATTATAATCATATTTCGTAATGAGGCTAACCGTACATAGAAAAGCTCATTTCAATGCTGCCCATCGACTTTTTAAAAAGGAGTGGACCGACGAAAAGAATTTTGAAGTCTTTGGGAAATGCAGCAATCCTAATTATCATGGTCATAATTACGAACTTACCGTGTCGGTTACCGGAGAAGTAGATCCAGAAACAGGTTTTGTAATGGATCTTAAGCGTTTAAAAGATTTAATCTATACCGAAGTAGAAACGCCTTTTGATCATAAAAACCTGAATGTTGAGGTTGAAGAATTTAAAACTTTAAATCCTACGGCTGAAAATATCGCGGTGGTGATTTGGAACAAGTTACGAGAGAAATTACGGGAGAATTTGGATTTACAGGTTACATTATATGAAACCCCTAGAAATTTTGTAAGCTACAAAGGAGAATAAAAAATTAGAAGCGATAAAAATTTTTCTGAAAAAGTGTTTTTATATTAAGAAAATGATTTAAATTCGCAGCCGAAATTGTTCGATATGGCAAGTAAAAGATTACTGAAAAGAGACGTGAATAATGTATTTGGTGATATCATCGAAGCAGCATACATTCACCAGGAAGCTAACCCAGAAGAGGATAAAGCGAAGACTGAAGCCATAGTTGACGAGGCTATAGCAGATTTTGACGAATTAATCGTAAAGATCAACCAAAAAGATGTAGAGAATAAATCTCAGCATTTTAAAGCTATAGAGAAAGAACTGGAAGCGAAAGCTGAAAAGCTTATTGAAAAAGTAAACGCTCTTTAATAAAAAGAGTAATGCCGATGTAGCTCAGCTGGCTAGAGCAGCTGATTTGTAATCAGCAGGTCGTGGGTTCGAGTCCCTCCATCGGCTCTAAATAAAAAACTCCTTCGAATTTTCGAAGGAGTTTTTTGTTTTATGTGATTCCTTTAGTTTTCAAGGTTCAAGGTTCAAGGTTCAAGGTTCAAGGTTCAAGGTTCAAGGTTCAAGGTTCAAGGTAAATTAAAAGTCTCTATTATAAAATCTATTTTCTAATTTCTCACTACTCACTACTCACTACTCACTATTTTAAAATAATATCTTAAATACTGCTTCTTACACCTGATTCTATTATCTATGCTCTTTTATCTCTAGTCTAATTTTACTAGTTTAATGCAGGACATCCAACTCTAATAATTCAGATGTTTTTTTCTGAATTTCTCTGAATTCTTCTTTATTTTCTTCGGTAATTTCTCTGTTCCAAAATGGGATCATTTCGTCTAGTTTTTGTTTTATGTCCGATTGTTTTAATTTCTCTGGGAAAGCAATTTTTAAAACATCGATCATAATGTGAACAGCGGTTGAGGCACCTGGCGATGCGCCTAAAAGCGCCGTAATTTTTCCATCTTTAGAATGCACCACATCAGTGCCGAATTCTAAGGTACCGCCCTGTTCTTTATCTTTTTTGATAATTTGTACACGTTGCCCGGCTACTTTTAATTCCCATTCGTTAGATTTCGCATCTTTGACAAAGGTTCTAAGCTCATTCATGCGATCTTCATGATCCATTTTAATTTGTTCCAATAAATATTTGGTAAGCGGAATATTATGCCAAAATACGCCCCACATTGATGGCAGGTTATCGAATCTTAATGATTTGGGTAAATCCAGATAAGAGCCTTCTTTTAAAAATTTTGTACTGAAACCGGCAAATGGACCAAATAGTAATTGTTTTTTTCCATTGATATAGCGGCTATCAAGATGTGGTGTAGACATTGGTGGTGCATCAGGACCGGCTTTGCTGTATACCTTAGCATGATGTTTTTCTATAACTTCCTGATTTTTACAAAATAACCATTGTCCGCTTACCGGAAAACCTCCATAGCCTTCTTTTTCTTGGATCTCTACTTTTTGGAGTAGGGGGAGCGCGCCACCACCTGCACCAATAAACACATGCTGACTATCATAATAGGTTTTATAACCTGTTTTGTTGTATTTTACTTCTACAAGCCAGTCATTTTTACCATCTGGATCGATATCCAAAACTTCATGATCTAACAGTATTGGGACTTTATATTCTTCTTCTAGGATTCTAAAAAATTGCTCGGTTAAATTCCCAAAATTAACTCCTGTTCCCAATTCCATTCTTGTCGCAGCCATAGCTTCGTTGGGGTTGCGATCTTTCATAATCAACGGAAACCAATTTTCGAGTTCGTCAGGTTTTTCAGAAAATTTCATTGCTGAAAACATAAAGCTTTTAGTCATTTCAGCATGTCTCTTTTTAAGAAAATCAACATTATCTTGTCCTGTGACCCAACTATGATGCGGTAGGGAATGAATAAAACTTTTCGGATTTTTCAACATGTTATTTTCTAACAAATACGACCAGAACTGTTTTGATTGCTCGTATTGCTTAAATATTTGCTTTGCTTTGGATATATCAATACTACCATCTTTTTGCTGCGGTGTGTAATTGAGTTCGCAAAAAGCAGAATGTCCGGTACCAGAATTATTCCAGGCCTCTGTACTTTCCTGGGCTACTTTTTTAAGACGTTCAAAAATAATAATATTGGCATCAGGATCGATAATTTTAGTCATGAGTGCTAAAGTAGCACTCATAATACCACCGCCTACACAAATTAAATCGTATTTATCTTTAGGATTGGGTTTTGAAATCATATACACCTTTTTCCCAAAGTTAATAAAAGCACTTTTATCCTGTACTAAGTTTCTCTTAAAGATTGGTAGTGAAAATCATATGGTTATGTAACAAAAAAGCCGCTAGATGCGGCTTTTGATTTTTAGTTTGTTAGAAGGATTAAGAATTGTTCTCTTCGTTATCGGCTTCTATTTTTTCTTCTAATTTTTCTTCCTTTCGTCTTTCTTTAAGAAAGCGCTTTAGCTGTTTTCCGTATTTTGATTTCTGCACGTCCTTTTCTAAGGAATTATAGATCGTATCCAGATATTTAATATTTGCATCAAACACTTCAGATAAGGCTAAATAAGGAGCCAGTTCCAGGTTTTTATTATTTAAGGCAAAGTTTACCGTATAAAGGTATTTTCTTTTTAAAAGACGCTCATAGCGATTATCTAATTCAATCAGTTTTTCTTCGTCTTCAGCTTTTTGCGCTTCAAAATTTTCTTTGATTATATCAAGATTACTATCGTTAAAACGACTCATCATTTTACGATATTCCACTAGCTTTTCCTGGTTTTTAGAGCCGGTTATTTTTGCATCCGACTCAAATTTTTCCAAAGAGGTATTAATTTTTGTTTCTCCTTCATCAGCAAAGAAATCCAGACGATCATCAAATTCAGAATTATCAACTTTGTTTAAATACAAATACATCATCTGTGGGCTATCAATATTTGCCTGTAAAAGGAAATTAGAATCACCGTTTATAGTTAGAGAATCCACGTTTACTAAAGATGTATCTTCTATCATCTGAAGATAAAGCGTACCTTTTTTAAGTCCTTTGATGTTCCCGGAAACTTTTAGATTGGTTTCTTTTTGTGAACAGGCAATAATGGAAAGAACTGTAAGTAAAAGTAAGCTAATTTTTTTCATTGTGTTGTATAGGTTTTTAAGCAGCGCAAATATCTTATAATTTTCTATTTTTCTAATCAAATTTGAAGATTTAAAATTTGGAATTCTTTAATTAATATAGTTAACAATACTGAGTTTTGGTTTTTCTGAAATTTACTTGATCATCGAGATTTAAAGCTCTATTTCTTTTCATATAGCTATCTTGATGCTTCAAAAAAAAGTTAATAAATGCTCCCATTGGCTGGCCCTAAGATAGTTTACTTTGGATATTTATTTAACTTCCTGAGGCAAGTTGCATTAAAATAGTACATAATATCGCGCCGTAGGTTCCTACCACATAACCAAATACCGCTAACAATACACCAACCGTAGCTAATGAAGGATGAAAAGCAGCAGCAACCACAGGTGCTGATGCGGCACCACCAACGTTAGCCTGGCTTCCCACGGCAAGGAAAAAATATGGAGCTTTTATAAGTTTTGCGGTTACCAATAAAATGATCACATGTATTGTCATCCAAACCAGGCCAATTGCTATTAATCCCGGATTGTCGAATACAGCCCCTAAATCCATTTTCATTCCTATAGTAGCTACCAGAATATAAATAAAAATACTTCCTATTTTACTAGCTCCGGCACCTTCGTATTGCTTGAATTTTGTAAAAGAAAGCAGGATACCTATAGCCGTAGCAATGGTGATCATCCAGAAAAACTCTGAAGAAAATGAAGCAAGGGAACTTTTTTTATCCTGGAAGACATCAAAAGTGCTTACCAGAAAACTTGAAATTTCATCGGCCCCAAAATGCGCAATTCCCACAGCACCAAATGCCAAAGCAAGTATGATCATAAAATCGGCCAGGCTGGGAATGCGTTTTACACTTTCTGAATAGGCTGAAACTTTATCCTTTAATTGGGTTATCGCCGAGTTATCTGCCTGAAGCCATTTATCGATACGGTCACTTTTTCCAACCCCTAATAGAACGATAGCCATCCAAAGATTAGCTACCACAATATCTACCAAAACCATCCCTCCATATTTTTCGGGATTATATCGATAAATTTCCAGCATGGCTGCCTGATTGGCACCACCGCCAATCCAACTACCGGCAAGGGTAGACAAACCACGCCAGGTCGCATCGAAGCCTGCGCCTCCAACAGTATCTGGAGAAACAGCAGAAATTAGTAAAATCGCGATCGGTCCACCAATAATAATTCCGATTGTAGCCGCAAAAAACATGATTAGAGCTTTTGGACCTAAATTAAAAATTGCTTTTAAATCGATACTTAAAGTCATTAGAACCAAAGAGGCGGGTAACAAATATCTGCTAGCTACAAAGTACAGGTTAGAAACCGAAGAATCAATTAGACCTGCGGAATTGAGAATTGCCGGAATTAAATAACACATTAATACACCGGGAACGATTTTATAAAATTTCGCCCAAAATCCTGTTTTGATCGATGAGGTATAAAAGACAAAACCAAGGGAAATCATTAGCAGTCCAAAGACTACTGCATCGTTTGTAAAAACCGGCATTTCTTCCATAGAATTAGATTTGCAAGCAAAATACAAATTATATTCTACCTGCCTAATTTTAGTTTTGTATTGAATTTATAATGAAAATAATTTTTGGAGACTTTGCGCAACACCATCTTCTTTGGCATTGGCAGTAACTGCTGTAGAAACATCCAGGACTTCCTGGCGAGCATTCGCCACGGCAATGCCCATACCAACGCCTCCAATCATTTCTACATCATTATAATTATCGCCAAAAGCAATAGTATCTTCTTTAGAAATATTAAAATGGTGTGCTAACAAATATTCAATTGCAGAGAATTTTGAAATTTTCTTATTGGCGATTTCAAGGTAGTTTTTATTAGAACGGTAAAAATGAAGTTCATCATTATAATTTTTGGATAAAAATTCACTGATCTCGTCAATTTTTTCCGGTTCGCCCATCGCCATAATTTTATGCGGTGCTTTATGTTCTGTAGTCCATTTTTCAATCACTTCAGCATTCGACTTTATTTGTGGACTTACCTTGGTATTATTTTCTTCACGCTGGGCCCAAAAATCTGTTTGAGGTACATACCATTCATTGTTATAATATAAACTTAAATGAACATTTAAATTATTTTCAGTATTGAATTGGTGGATTGCTTTTAAAATATCCATGGGGATTTCTACAGAACTAATAGGTTGGTCGTTTACTAAAACCAGCCCGCCGTTATAAGCGATTATAGGTGATTCTCTAATATCCAGTTCTTCCTGAAGGTGATACATGGCATCTGGCATTCTTGCCGAAATTAATACTACGGGGACTTGTTTTTTTACTTCTTTTATTGTTTGGATGGTAAGCGGAGAAAGTTCTCTTTCTTTGTTTAAAAGTGTGCCGTCGATGTCTGAAAAGACAATTTTATACTTCATTAGTTTTCTTTGTTTTTATTTTTAGGATGTCTACTTGCTTCTTTTAAACATTTACTTAGCATCCACTCAATCTGCCCATTGGTGCTTCGAAATTCATCTGAAGCCCATTTCTCAACAGCTTTTAGCATGTCTTCATCTACCCGTAATGCAAATGCTTTTTTCTTGCTCATATTCTATAATTCCTGGATGAATTTTGTTAATGCAGGAACCAAATCTGGATGCAAAACTAATTCTCCCTCTTCATTTTTCCTCGTTTCGGTATCATATTTTAAAATATGGGTCATGTTTTCCAAAAGTAATAATTCGGCATTACTTACCATAGCTTTTAATTCTTCCGCATCTTTAGGGCTTATTTGCATATCTTTAGTTCCCGTTACAATTAAAATGGGAATATCCAGTTTTTGGATTTCTTCTTTAGGATCGTATTGATCCCAGGATTTTAAAAATTGCAAGAAGGATGGTCTAAATATACCTGTTAAAAAGGGCTCTATTTGTTTTATGGTATCGGTCTCTCGTAGCTCCTTAAATTTTGCTCTTGTAGTGTTAGCCAGTTCGGGTGATTTTTTGCTAAGTTGTACTGCTATTTTTTCGCTTATTTTATTTGCAGGCCCTGCAATAGAAATAAATCCTGAAGCACGATCTTTAGCCACAATCATTCCCACTAAAGAACCCTGGCTATGGCCAATAACCACTATCTTTTTATAATTTAATGAATTTTTTAAATAGTTTACTGCGGTAATGGCATCTTCAATAAAATCATCAAACGAAAGATTGGCTGTCGTTAATTGGAGCTCTTTTAATCTTAAGAGTCTTCTATCGTACCTAAAACTGGCAATGTTATTTTTAGCTAAACCATGCGCCAGCATTTCTAAACAATGGTTATTAAAGGCAGGACTATTACCGTCACGATCTGCTGGGCCAGACCCTGGAATAATTACTGCGGCAATATCAGTTTCTTCAGTAGAAAGGCATAAGGTTCCGTGAACATATTTATTGATCTCTATATCTTTATCTTCAAACTGAGCAAAACAAAAATTGATACTGAAAATGGATAATATGAAAACAAATTTTTTCATTCCTGAATATTAAAATATCTATTAATTACGCGATCTGCGTTTTTTAATTGCTGCGTTCCAACAAGAAAGTATTTCCCCTCTTTGGTTTTTAACTGAATTCCTTTATCGCCTTTTACATTATAAGCTTTGTGCTTTCTAAAAACCCGAATTCCCCAGCCACCAAATTCGCTAAATGCATTGTATTTTCTGGTATGGGCAGTTTCGAGATCTTTCCAGCTAAATGCTTTTTTAGTAAAGCTAAAAGGGCTAAACCAAACCTGAATTCCAAATTTGTCGATTCTTGTATGCAGTTTTACAAAGAGAATGCCAACACATACCAATAAACCAACAATAGGTCCAATCAGTTTACCTATTGATAAGTTTTCTGAAAAGTCTTCAATAGAAAGCAGTCTTAGAAGAATACCAATCCCCGAAATTAAACATATTAGGATAAGCCACCACTGTGTAAATCGTTGCTCTTCTTTAAATACTCGCATAAATTAAATTAGTGATTTAGCGTTCCGGCATTTACCACAGGCGAAGCATCTTTGTCACCGCAAAGAATGACCATTAAATTACTTACCATTGCTGCACGGCGTTCTTCATCTAAATGCACGATTTCTTTTTTTCCTAATTCATCTAAAGCCATTTCAACCATACTAACTGCTCCTTCAACAATTTTATGACGGGCAGCAACAATAGCCGTTGCCTGCTGTCTTTTAAGCATGGCGCTAGCGATCTCATTGGCATAGGCCAAATAACCAATACGTGCCTCTAGTACTTCTATCCCGGCAATTTCAAGGCGCTCTTCCAATTCTTTTTCCAAAGCATCGCTTACTTCGTTCATACTGCTTCTAAGCGTGATATCTTCATCTAAGCCTTCGTCGGCAAAATTGTCGTATGGATACATACTTGCCAGTTTTCTAACGGCAGCATCGGTTTGTACTATCACAAAATTTTCAAAATTGTCAACATCAAAAGAAGCTCTGTACGTATCCCTAACACGCCAAACCAGAATGGTGCTTATCATCACAGGATTTCCAAGTTTATCGTTGACTTTTAATCGCTCACTATCAAAGTTTCTGGCGCGTAAGGAAATTTTCTTTTTAGTATAAAAGGGATTCGTCCAAAATAGTCCGTTTTTTTTCACAGTTCCGCGATAGTCTCCAAATAAAAGGAGGACACGGGATTCATTAGGGTTTACCAGGATAAAACCCGGGGCAAGAAAAATCGCAAGTACGATTCCAAGAATAAACCAGGTAGCTTTTAATGCTATAAGCCCAAAAATGCTTCCGAAGAATAATATGATAAAAATGAATAGCATAAAATACCCATTTGAGGGTGATGAAGATTTTTCCTGTGTCATAATTAGTAATTTTAATTGATATTAAATTGATATTATAAATATATTGAATTGAATATAAATGGAGTCGATGTTTAACATTTAATTTACCTGAGCTTGGTTATATTTGCCCTAAAATTTATCTGGAATGAAAAGAATATTGATTGTATTTGTGGCACTATTTATAAGTCAAATAAATTTTGCAAAAGATAATGAATGGGGAAAAACGGGACATCGAACTACTGGGGAAATTGCACAGGCACATCTTTCTAGAAGAGCACAAAAAGCTATTAATAAATTATTAAATGGTCATAGTTTGGCGTTTGTAGCAAATCATGGTGACGATATAAAAAGTGATCCTGCTTATAGAAAATACAGTTCATGGCATTATGTGAATATAGATCCGGAGGCTACTGCATATGATCCAGAAACCGCTAGTGAAGATGGTGACCTCATAATGGGAATTAGAAAGTGTATAGATGTTTTAAAGGATAAAAACTCCAGCAAAGAGGATAAGCAGTTTCATTTAAAAATGCTGGTTCATTTTGTAGGTGACCTTCATCAGCCGTTTCACATAGGGCACGCTTCAGATTTGGGTGGAAACCGAATAGATGTAAAATGGTTTGGAAAAAAGACCAATATCCATAGCGTTTGGGATAGTAAGATGATCGATTCTTACCAGATGAGCTATACCGAACTTGCTGAAAATAGGGATGAATTAAGCAAGATTCAGGTAAAAGCGATTCAGGACGGCGACTTATTGGATTGGGTTTACGAAAGCAGGGATTTAGCTGAGCAGCTATATAAATCTGTAGAAGAGGATGATGATCTTAGCTACGCGTATATGTATGAATGGTTTCCTACCGTAAGGCTGCAATTGCAAAAAGGGGGGATTCGTTTAGCTAAAATTCTAAATGAGATTTATTAAGTTGCAAAAAACTTTACTATTAATAGCTGCCGAACTTTTGCTTAGGTTCCTTAACCTATAATTTGCCTAAAAGTGAGGTTGATCCTTGGGGTAACCTGTTTTTTTGTTTTAGGAAGTTGATGTTTCCAAAAATGCTGGGTTTCTCCTGCCATAATTAATAAACTACCAGGAGCTAAGACAAATTTTTGTTTTAGCTCCTTTTTTGTTTTATGCTGAAGATGAAACATACGCGCTCCACCTAAGCTTATAGAAGCGATTACAGGGTTTATACCTAATCCTTTTTCATCATCGCTATGCCAACCCATACTATCCTGCCCATCGCGGTATAAATTGGCCAGACAAACGTTAAATCTGTTATTTGTAAAGTTTTCGAGCTTCTCTCTCAATAATTGAAGGGTTTCAGGGAATGGATCGGGATTCATTGTAATATTAGAGTAGGTATATGATTTTTCTCCAAAAAGATGTGTTAAGCGTGGTTGCATCATTTCTTTTCCAAATATTTTAATTAGTTCCTGGATCCAGTTAGTTTGAGAGTAAAGTGTGTGAAAGACTTTCTCTGCAATATCAGGTTGTAAGAAGTTAGGGATGTAACTTAAATTTGCTTGTGGCAGCGTAAATTCTTCTTTCATTTTAATACTTCAAATAAAACCATGCCCACCAAATTAACAAAAACTGTAGCGGAATTCGAAGTATTAAAATCCATTTTGGTAAACCAGCACCGGCTTCAGGAGAAGAAAGCATATAAAAATGGACACTAAAAAAGACCAATAACATGGCAATGATCCCGTAAATTGCATAATCTTTCGTTAGCGTAAAACAAACGGCTATTCCCAAAATGATTTCTGCAACGCCGCTTAAATAAACCATGTTAAGATGGTAGGGAATATAAGGCGGCATTATTTTCATGTACATTTTTGGTTTAATAAAATGATTTATCCCTGCGATGGTATACATGATGCCCATTAAATAAAGATGCCATGGATATTGCATGATATATTTTTTTAAGGAAGATAACCTTATTGACTCTAATATTAATATTTTTGAAACTTATTTTAGACGGTTTAGTACTTTTTTTGTTTAATTAGCTTAAATAAATTAATTTTCTCTGCTGGACATTGCTAACTATTTTCTGTGAGCTTGATACAAAATCTTTTTTTCTCTTCACTTCTTTTTATTTTTATTGTTAAGCCATTAAGTGCTCAAGATAAAAAGGTTAGTAAAGATAGCCTGGAAAGCCTGTTTAATAATTCTATTACTTTATTTAACGATTATAACTACCATGAAGGTATCCAGACTTCTATGCGTTTAATTGAACTGGCGGAGTTAGTAGAAAGTAATTATTTTTTGTATCACGGCCATAATAACCTTGGGGTAGCTTACGAGGAGCTGGGCGATACAATGCGGGCAAAAACGCATTATGAAAAATCTCTAGTTTTTGCCAAAGCTACGCAAAACGATACCCTTATTATGTGGTCTTACAATAATATGGGGAATATTTTTTCAGAACGTAAAGAGGATTATCAAAAGGGAATTTATAATTATAAAAGAGTAATCGATCTTGCCAAAAAACTGAACAATCAAGAAGAGCTTGTAGCGCCTTATATAAATATTGCCTGGACTTATCTTGATAAAAATCGAGTGCCAATCGCAAAACCATATTTAGACAGTGCGAAAGGAGTTTTAAAACGTGTGCATGGTAGTTATCTGGACGCAGAGTTAGATATGTTATACGGAAGGTATTTTTTGGAATCAAATCAATTGGATTCTGCTAAAGTGTATTTTGAAAGATCAACAAAAATCGTAGATGAGGATAGCCTAATTTACGAAGGAGCTGAAACTTATAAATGGTATGCCGAATTGCTTTTTAGAAAAGGTGAATTTAAAGCAGCCTTTAAAGCCCTTAAAAGGCAACATGAATATGAGTCTGAAATTTTTGATCATACTAATACAGCCCAAATTCAGGCTGCAAATACCAGATTTGATATAAACGAGTACCAGAAAAATTTAGAACTGGCCAAACAGCAAAAAAACTATCAGGAAAAAATTATAGCCAAATCTAACGAAAAGCTCATTCTGCTAATTGTAGCTGCGATCATACTATTTATCATCTTAATTTTTCTAAATCGTATTAATAGCTCTCGTAAAATATTGATTACAGAATTACAGGAAAAAAATAAGGAGCTGAGAAAGTCGAAAGAGGAAACAGAGCGACTGTCTAATTTAAAAACACAGTTTTTCTCTACGGTTAGTCACGAATTAAGGACACCACTCTACGGTGTAATAGGGTTAACTTCTTTGTTGCTCGATGATAAGGGTTTAAAAGACCACCAAAAGGATTTAAAATCTCTGAAATTTTCAGCAGATTATTTATTGGCATTGATCAATGATGTACTTCAGATCAATAAGATGGAAGCTAAAGAAGTCAAGTTAGAGTCAGTTTCTTTTAATTTTAGAGAATTGCTGCAAAGCATTATGCAAACGCTGGAATTTACCAGGCTTCAGAATAAAAATAAAATTCATCTTGAAATTGATCAAAATATCCCGCAATATTTGTTGGGAGATTCTGTTAGGTTTTCTCAGATTATGGTAAACCTTGTAGGAAATGCATTAAAATTTACTGAGCGTGGCAATATCTGGATTCGCGCAACCGTGATCGATACTACAGAAGCGGCTTATAATATTAAAATTGAGGTTGAAGATGATGGCATAGGAATTCCATTAAGCAAGCAAAAGGAAATCTTTGAAGAGTTCTCACAACTAAAACCTTCTAATTATAATTATCAGGGAACAGGATTAGGTTTACCAATTGTAAAGAAAATGCTGAAATTATTCGAGTCGGATATTCACCTACGAAGTGAAGAGCATCAGGGTTCTTGTTTTAGTTTTGTGCTTAACTTTAAAAAAGATCAGGAAAAGGCTGGGTTGCCGGTTACCAAAATTAAAGATCTAAAAGAGGACATTACCGATAATTGGCATTTAAAATCAAAACATCGTATTTTAATTGTTGATGATAACCGGATTAACCAGGTGGTAACCAAACGAATTTTAGAGCAAAAAAAATTTGTTTGTGAAATTGCTCAAGATGGATATGAGGCTATTAAAAAAGTAAAGGAAGCTACTTTCGATTTAGTATTAATGGATGTAAATATGCCAGGTATAACCGGAATGGAAGCCACCCAAAAGATTAGAAATTTTAATAAAGTCATTCCAATCGTTGCACTAACCGCTGTTGAGGTAGAGGAGATTAGAGAAAAAATACATAGCGCGGGGATGAATGATATTATCGTAAAACCTTATGACGTACAACAATTTTACCGGGTAATATATAGGAATATCCTACCGGTAACCTCCTAATAGTATATACTGGTTTGCTTTAATTGATTAAAAGCATTAAAGATTTAATAGCGGTTTTTTAAATCTTTATTGCTGCTTACTTACTTCTTTATCTCACCAGCTTTTTGCCTTGCTTTAAAAAAGTTAGAATCAGTATTGATAAACTCAATATTCGATATTTTTGCTTCTCCTATTTCGTCTTCAATTCCGTTTTCTTTGGACCAGTTATGGAAGGTCCATTTTGTCGCAAAAGGAACCCCATCTACCATTTTATAATCATGATATTTTATCGCGTGAGGATTAGCTTCTGCTGTTTGTACTTCTTTGTTAAGGGTTACGATATAAGCGGTAGCGGCGAGTTTTTGATCTTCAGATTGATAAATAATATACCAGTCGTCTGGAGCGTCTCCTATGTCATTTCCAAAAGTTAGTCGGGCAGATGTTACTTTTGTACTATCCAAAATGCGCTGTTCTGGCATTTCCCATTGGGTACCATTATCGGTGAGTTTAAAAGGTAGGGCAAAGAAATATTGCCAGGTAAACATATCGAATCTTGCTCCGTCATAATTTTGGATGGCAGGATATATCCAGGCTTTTTCTCCGTCGAAACTTAAGAAGGTACTATC